>Ga0308015_10000218_pt1 | contig 29480 bp, 30 predicted proteins | sample Neamet231_FD_203128 | JGI IMG/M metagenome (GOLD analysis project Ga0308015, IMG submission 203128) | Marine microbial communities from water near the shore, Antarctic Ocean - #231 | ecosystem: Environmental > Aquatic > Marine > Unclassified | place: Southern Ocean | collected 2014-07-28
AGGCACTGGTTTAGATGCACAAGGAGTGACTCATAAGGGCCAAGTGATAGAAGCTGCATTGGCAAAACATGCCGATGCCATGACAAGCCCAGTAGAAGCACTGCGCCATGTAGGAGGCTTAGAAATTGCTGCTTTGGCAGGCGCCTATATACGAGCAGCACAAGTGGGTATGGCTATTTTGGTAGATGGTTTTATTACTACATCAGCTGCTATTTTAGCGTCTAAAATCCAACCTGAAATCACCGACTGGATGTTTTTTGCTCATGCTTCTGCAGAGCCTGGCCATCAAGCGATGATGGCCTCAGTAGGTGCAGACACCATTCTTGATTTGGGCATGCGCCTAGGTGAAGGCAGTGGTGCAGGTGTAGCGCTATCTATATTAAAAAGTGCTTGCGTCACTCATAATGAAATGGCCACATTTGCAGAAGCCTCGGTTTCTGAAAAGCCGGCTTAATGGCAGCTAACCTGTAATGAAAATTAGCTTGCTACGCCACGGTAAAACCACAGAAAACGGTATTTATCGTGGCCATACAGACGTTGCTTTAACTGACCAAGGGTTAGAGCAAATGCAGCAGGCCGTTGCAGGCTTTGACCTGCCTGTAGACTACCTTGTTAGTTCTGATTTACAGAGATGTGCAAAATTTGCAGCACTACTTGCAACTAAAGAGCAGCTAGATAAGCGCTTTCAAGAAATGTCATTTGGTGATTGGGACGGCAAGTCTCGCAGTGATATATGGAGCACACAGCCTGAGGCCGTGAACGCATTTTGGAGCAATCCGATGGAAAGCTCTCCTCCTAATGGTGAATCGGTTTCGCAATTGCAAGCAAGGGCTATGGAGGCGTTTCACGAGCACGTTAAATGCGCCATTGATCTACATTGTGAGCACATGCTAATTGTCACCCATGGTGGTGTAATCAGAGCCATGTTAGGCTCTATTTTACACATGGGAGCTAAAGGCTTATTTAACTTGAACATACCCTATGCAGGTTTGGTTCCTTTACACCTAGTGTGCTTTGACGACGAAAGTGGCCAGCCTGATTATCATATTAGCCTAGATTTTTTCGCTAATTAGGATGTTTTAAATGCTTAAACGACACTATCACGCCTTGGTTTTGGCCTTTCAGTTCCTCACCCGTATACCCGTTTATAAAGTGTTTTCCATAGCTAGTACCATTCCTTCGCCACAAGTGGCGGGTAAGGCGCTGCTGTATTACCCTGTGGTAGGTGCTGTCATTGGGGGCTGGTTAATCTTGTTACCCATTGCTCTAAACTACTTTGGTATTCTAGTAAGCCCACAAATGCAGGCCGCTTTGGTGCTGGTGTTGTGGGTATGGATTACTGGTGGATTGCATTTGGATGGGTTGGCCGACAGTGCCGATGCTTGGCTTGGCGGTTTTGGCGATAAGCAACGCACCTTAGATTTAATGAAAGATCCTACCTGTGGCCCATCTGCCGTGGTGGTTTTAGTGTTGGTGCTATTACTCAAATGGTTGGCTTTAAGTGAGGTGATTACCCATGGCCAAGTAGCCTCCCCTTTATGGTGGTTGATGCTGGCATTAGTGCCTGTGTTGGGGCGGTTTCAGGCCATGCTATTGGTGGTGCATACGCCCTACGTTAGAGGAAAGGGTTTGGGTACAGAGCTTAAGAATCAAGCGCAGGCAAAGTGGGTTTGGTTTTGGTTCGCTTCATTAGTTGCATTCATGCTGTACCAGAACGTCTTGTTATCATTAACCATGTTGCTAACTGTCGGTCTTGGTTATGTGCTTATGCGTGGCTTGATGATGCAACGCATTGATGGCTGGACTGGTGATACTGCAGGCGCAAGTATTGAAGTTGCCGAGTTGCTGGTACTGTTAGTGATATCCATGTCTATTTCAATGGCATTGTAATCCTTGCTTAATGGCGCCATAACTTGAATCGTATTCATCTTTAGTATAAAGCTTTCACCCAGTAGCTTACTCCAAACTGACATAATAGCGGCTCCTCAATATATTGTATAAACCCCGGAGCATGGTTTGATCAGTCGCTATTCCTTTGAGTTTTTCCCACCTAAATCCAGTGCCAGCAGTCTGGCCTTAGATACCTGTCTTGCGCACCTTGCGCCTTGGCAACCAGAATTTTGTTCAATGACATACGGTGCTGGTGGTTCGAGCCAGGCGGAGAGTTTTAGCGCCATTCAGCGCCTACAAAAACGTGGTCATGTTGCTGCTGCTCACATTACCGCCGTGGGTGCTAGTGAAGCCGAAGTTAATCATGCAGCGCAAGCATTTACTAAAGCCGGTGTGGATCATCTTGTGGCCTTGCGTGGTGATAGCCCTAATGGGGAGTTTATCCCCCACTCAAAAGGCTATGCTTATGGTGCCGATTTAGTGGCAGGGTTGCGGCGCTGGTTTGATGGCACGATTTCTGTGGCAGCCTATCCAGAGACTCACCCTGAAGCCAGCAGTGCTAGTGCAGATATAGGGCATCTGGCGTCTAAGGTAGCGGCTGGAGCTAGCCAAATTATGACTCAGTATTGTTATGATACAGATGCCTTGCTCAGGTTTGCTGATCGCATGCGAGGGTTATCTATTGATGTGTCTGACGTACCTGATGTACCTATAGTGGTTGGGATCATGCCTATTCACGATATCCAGGCCATTCAGCGTTTTTCAGCTCGCTGTGGCGCTTCGGTCCCAGATAAAATTGTATCCCAATTTGAGCGGTTGAGTGACTCGAACGATCAATTTCAATTGGCTCTAGAAATTGCCTTAAAACAAATCGATCGATTAGCTGACCACGGGCTTGACCGAGTGCATTTATATACTTTAAATCGCCCCCAGTGGGTGCAAGGAATTTTACATGCCTTGACTGATCCTGGGTTAGCTAAAAGTGCGTAAACACTGTGCATAAGGTATACTGCGCGGCTTAATTATTTGTATTGCAGATTAGCCGCACCATGACTCTAAAAGAGACCCTAAAAACGAAACCTAAAGCCGTCGTCATCTATTCTGGCGGCATGGATTCCTACACCGTATTACACCTCGCTCTGCAGCAGGGTTATGAGGTTTTCGCGGTGTCGTTTAACTATGGGCAACGTCATAGTAAAGAGTTGGATGTAGCGGTAAAAGTTTGCGCAGATTTAGGAGTTTCTCATAAGCTGGTGGATATTACGGCTATCAATCAGTTGTTGCAGGGATCTTCCCTCACATCCACCGAAATTGACATACCCACAGGCGAATACGAAGAAGACAACATGAAGTCTACTGTGGTGCCTAACCGTAATATGATTTTATTGTCCTTGGCTATTGGTTACGCTGTGTCTTTGGGGTCTACCGAAGTGTTTTATGGCGCTCATTCTGGCGACCATGATATTTATCCAGACTGCCGCCCTGAATTTGTTGACGCCATGAATATTGTGTCTGCTATTGCCAACTATGATGATGTGCAAATCATTAGCCCCTTCTTACACCAAAGTAAGCTGGCCATTCTTGAAGCGGGTTTAAACATGGGCTTAGACTACGGCCAAACTTGGACCTGCTACTTAGGCCAAGAAAAAGCCTGTGGTAAATGCGGCTCTTGTGTTGAACGTTTAGAAGCATTTGCTAAAGCAGGCCTCACAGACCCAGTGTCTTATGCGTCTCCTAGCGTGTCTGTCTAATTATGTACTCTATTAAAGAAATCTTTTACACCCTACAAGGGGAAGGCCGACAAGCAGGACGACCTGCTGTTTTTTGTCGCTTTGCTGGCTGCAACTTGTGGACTGGCAGCGAAGCGCGTCGTGGTGTGAGTATTTGTGACTTTTGTGACACAGATTTTGTCGGTGTAGATGGCACCTTAGGCGGCCGCTATACAGCCCAAGACCTAGCTCAGTTGATAGCTAGCTGTTGGCCAGAAGGAATGCCGGGTCATCCGCTGGTGGTGCTCACTGGTGGCGAACCTATGTTACAGGTAGACGAAGCTTTGGTGCATGAATTGCATGACCAAGGTTTAGAAATCGCCATAGAGACCAACGGCACTTTGCCGGTACCTGCGAGTATAGATTGGATTTGTGTAAGTCCTAAAGGCAGCTCCAAAATTGTACAAACCAACGGTCATGAGCTTAAGCTGGTATACCCCCAGCGTCAGGCCATGCCTGAACAGTTTATTGATTTTGATTTTGAAAATCACTATCTACAGCCGTTAGATAAGTCGTATATTGCAACATCTAATGACGATGATAACTATGTGCAACAAACCATCGATTATTGTTTGCAGCATCCCCAATGGCGTTTGAGTTTGCAAACCCACAAAATTACAGGCATCCGTTAATGGAAATCTACAAAGACTTTAGCTTTGATTCAGCCCACTTTTTGCCCAACGTGCCTGCAGGGCATAAGTGTGGACGGTTACATGGTCATACTTTCCAGTTACGTATTGTTGTTTCTGGCCCTGTGGGCGAAACAACGGGTTGGATTATGGATTTTGGCGATATTAAGAAAGTATTTAAGCCGCTTTATGAGCAGTTAGATCATAACTATTTAAATGATATCAAAGGCTTAGAAAACCCAACCAGTGAAGTGATGATACAGTGGATTTGGCAGCAGCTTAAACCGCTATTGCCTCAGCTTTCACGCTTAGAGCTGAAAGAAACCTGCACTTCTGGCTGCGTTTATATAGGTTCGTAACCCATGGCTATTGATGGCTTAACTAATGATGACATTAAACACATTCGTGATCAGGTAAAAACCGTCGCTGTGGTGGGCTTGTCTCCCAAGCCTCACCGCGCCAGTCACCAAGTGGCCTTGTATTTGCAACAGCAAGGCTACCAAATCATTCCTGTTCACCCTCTTCATCAAACCATCTTAGGTTTAACTTGCTACCCCAACCTTGCTTCTATCCCCATGGATATAGACATGGTGGATTGTTTCCGTTCCAGCGAAAGCATGCCAGCGCTGGCCGATGAGGTGATTGCTAAAGGTGCTCAGGTGATGTGGATGCAGTTAGGTATATACCATGCAGATGCGGCTGCCACAGCAAGGGCTGCAGGCATCACTGTGGTGATGGACCGCTGTCCTATAATTGAGTTTCGTAAGTTTTTCTAGCCCACCGAATCAGCGTCCCTAATACGCTCCAGCCTGTTTTGCTCTTCAATAAACGCCTGTTTTATTTCTTCCAGCACAGTATCCACATCAGCAGACTCGGTATCTTCTTCAAAGTACCCAGTGAGTTCAGTATTGGGTTGTAGGTCGCCCGCTTCAAATAAGGCCCACATTTCTTGGGCATAACGGGTGTGGCTAAGTTCGGGTGCATATTGAGCATAGTAGTTAGTAATGTTTTCGACATCACGCTGGTGCATGCTTTGTGCATTATTATTCGCGGCGGCATCCACGGCTTGCGGCAAGTCGATAATGACGGGGCCATGATCGTCAAGCAGTACATTAAACGGCGAAAGGTCACCATGAACTAAACCGGCACACAGCATTCGCATAATGTCGTGCATAAGGGTTTTATGATCTGCTAGTGCTTGTTCTTCAGTCATGGAAACATCGTTTAGGCGAGGGGCTACTTCTCCATCGCCATAGGTGATGAGCTCCATTAACAAAACACCATCAAAGCAACCATATGGTTTGGGTACGCGAACACCTATATCGGCCAGCTTGTACAGCGCTGATACCTCGGCAGACTGCCACACTTCTTCTTGCTGATCGCGACCGAATTTCGAGCCCTTTTCCATGGCACGACCTCGACGGCTGTTGCGAACTTTTCGACCTTCCTGATAGGTTACAGCTTGTTTGAACGCTCGCTTCCCTGCTTCCTTGTAAACTTTTGCACAACGGATTTCAGATCCACAGCGCACCACGAAGACATCGGCTTCTTTACCGCTCATTAAAGCTCGGAGCACTTCGTCGACTAAACCATTCTCGACCAGTGGCAGTATTCGTTTTGGAATTTTCATAGCGCTATTGTACATGAGTTAAATGAGGATGGGACACAGAAGGTGTACGCGTTATGTGCTTAATTTGCTTAGCTGTATTCCATCAACAGTGAAGTTATCGGCGGCCAACCAACGCTGATACTCTGCATTTATAGCTGGCCAATCGGCATCAAGAATAGAAAACCACGCGGTGTCTCGATTTCGGCCTTTGTAGATGGTAGCTTGTTTAAATAGGCCGTCGTGGCTAAAGCCAAGGCGCTTGGCGGCTTTCTGGGAGCCTAGGTTTAAGTTGTCGCACTTCCATTCATAACGACGGTAGCCTAATTCAAAGGCGTTTTTCATCATCAAATACATGGCTTCAGTAGCGGCAGTAGTTTGTTGTAGGGCAGGTGAGTAATTGATGTGGCCAACTTCAATCACGCCCACTTCTGGTTGGATACGTAAATAGGTTGCTACGCCCACGGCTTTGCCGATAGAGGTATCGATGATGGCATAAAACAGTGGGTCTTCTGTTGCACTTTGGCCGGTTAACCATTGTTCAAATTGGGCCTGTGTGGTGAAGGGGCCATAAGGTAAATAAGTCCAAATACGGTCTTCTGTGTCGGCAGTATAGGCCTGCCATAAATCTTCACCGTGGCGTGTTGTATCAAGAGCCTCTAAGCGACAATAGGTACCCACCATGGTTTTTTTGGCTGGATTTGGGCATGTGTTCCAAGTGGGCAATGGAGAGCCAATTTTTTGGCCTAGAGAATTGTGACTGGTAGACATACACACACCTGTATATTGATAAGTTGTGTCATATTAGGTGATCTGTAGATAAAAACAAACGACTTTAACCTTGAGCCAATACATTAGCTAAAAATGCCCTCGTGGAGTGGCCTATAAAGTCATCGGGAAACGGTGCCCAAAATCGCCACTATCGGGTATAATGCTGCCATAATTTTACACTCACGTGCAGCACCGCTTTTCGGTAACCCTTAATGTTTGAAATCAATCCCTACATCCTAGCCATGAAAGACCTAGCTGAGCGCACCAACGTGCTTAGGGGGTATCTTTGACTATGTTGGCAAACAAGAACGTTTAGTTGAAGTAGAGCGTGAGCTTGAACAACCCGATGTATGGAATGATGCCGAACGAGCTCAAGCCTTAGGTAAAGAGCGCAGCTTACTTGAAGGGGTGGTGAATACCATCGATACTATGGACAGCGGCTTAGTAGATGCCCGTGAACTCCTTGATCTGGCTGTTGAAGAAAACGATGAAGACACCCTAAATGAAGTTCAACCAGAGCTTGATGCACTAACTACGAGTTTAGAGAAGCTTGAGTTTAGGCGCATGTTCTCTGGTGAAATGGACCCCAACGCGGCCTTCCTAGACATTCAATCTGGTTCTGGTGGCACTGAAGCACAGGATTGGGCCAGTATTATTTTGCGCATGTACTTGCGCTGGGGCGAGCAAAAAGGCTTTAAAGTAGAGCTAATGGAAGTGAGTGATGGTGACGTTGCAGGCATCAAAAGCGCCACCATTCGGTTTGAAGGTGATTACGCCTTTGGCTGGTTACGCACAGAAACAGGCGTTCATCGCTTAGTTCGTAAGTCTCCCTTTGATTCTAGCAGCCGTCGCCATACATCCTTTGCTTCGGTATTTGTATCGCCAGAAATTGATGACAATATCGAAATAGAAATTAACCCATCAGACGTCAGAGTAGATACTTACCGAGCTAGTGGTGCTGGTGGCCAACACGTTAACAAAACTGACTCTGCGGTGCGTTTGACTCACGGCCCATCAGGTATTGTAGTGCAGTGTCAGAACCAGCGTTCGCAACATCAAAACCGTGATTCGGCTATGAAACAGTTACGTGCCAAATTGTATGAACAAGAAATACATAAGCGCCAAGAAGCCTCCCAAGCCCTTGAAGACACTAAGTCTGACATTGGCTGGGGGAGTCAAATCCGCTCCTATGTGCTGGATGATCAGCGCATTAAAGACCTACGCACCAACGTACAAACCGGTGGTTGTGATAAAGTATTGGACGGTGACTTAGATCAGTTTATTGTTGCTAGCCTAAAAGCGGGTTTGTAAACGCAAACTTGCTATAAAAGCCAATACACAATTAACAACCCAGTAAAACAACATTACCCAATTGCAGAACCTAGACCTATGAATGATACTAACGACAGTTTAATCCAAGACGACAACAAACTCATTGCTGAGCGTCGTGCCAAATTGGCCAAGCGTCGAGAAGCAGGAAATGCGTTTCCTAATGATTTCCGACGTGACAGCTACGCCCAAGATCTGCAAGATGCCCATGGCGAAAAAGATAAACCTGAGTTAGAAACATTGGCCATTCCGGTTAAGGTTGCAGGCCGTATCATCCGTAACCGCGGAGCGTTTATGGAGATTCAGGATGTGTCTGGTCGTATCCAACTTTATGTTAACCGTAAAGGTTTGGCGCCAGAGCAATTAGCCGAAATTAAAACTTGGGATCTAGGTGACATTGTAGGTGTGGCGGGTGTTTTACAAAAATCGGGCAAGGGTGACTTGTTTGTGGATATGACTGATCCTCAGTTATTAACCAAAGCCCTGCGTCCGTTACCAGATAAGCACCACGGCCTTGCTGACCAAGAAATGCGTTATCGCCAGCGCTACGTCGACCTTATCGTTAATGAAGAGTCTCGTAAAACGTTTGTTATTCGCACGAAAGTTGTAGAAGCCATTCGGCAGTATTTAATTGCCCGTGAATTCATGGAAGTAGAAACACCGATGATGCAGGTGATCCCTGGAGGCGCATCTGCTCGTCCATTTATCACTCATCACAATGCCTTAGACCGTGATATGTATTTGCGTGTTGCCCCAGAGCTTTACCTTAAGCGTTTAGTTGTGGGTGGTTTTGAACGTGTGTTTGAAATTAATCGTAACTTCCGTAACGAAGGCTTGTCTACTCGCCATAATCCAGAATTCACCATGTTGGAGTTCTACTGGTCCTATGCTGATTTCCGCGACCTAATGGATTTAACAGAAGGCATGTTGCGCCACATTGCTGAGTCTGTATTGGGCAATAGCACAGTGACATACCAGGGCAGCGAGTATGACTTTGCCCAGCCATTTGAGCGTATTTCAGTGTTTGATTCTATCTTGCATTATAACCCAGACATTAAGGCTGAGCAGTTGGCCGATGAAGCGGGTGCGCGTGTTATTGCTGAGGGTCTTGGTATCCCACTTAAGCCCTACTATGGTTTGGGCAAGGTACAAATAGAAATCTTCGAAAAGACCGTGGAGGATCGCTTAGATCAACCCACCTTTATCACCCAATACCCTGCCGAAGTGTCTCCTTTGGCGCGCCGTAATGATCTTGACCCATTTGTCACAGATCGTTTTGAATTCTTTGTTGGTGGCCGTGAGATTGCTAACGGTTTCTCAGAGCTTAACGATGCTGAAGACCAAGCCGAACGTTTCTTAGCTCAAGTGGCCGAGAAAGATGCCGGTGATGATGAAGCGATGCATTATGATGCAGACTACATAGCGGCCCTAGAGTATGGCATGCCACCCACTGCCGGAGAAGGAATTGGCATTGACCGTTTGGTGATGTTATTTACCGACGCACCTTCTATTCGTGATGTGTTGTTGTTCCCGCACATGCGTCCTGAAGCTAAATAGCTCCATACTAAACAATGGCTCAGTCCATTTGGAAAAATGCACACCTAGACCAGCTTGATGAGGGCTGGCTCAAGGTGTTGCAGCCCTGTTTAAAACACCCGCAAGTTGAAACCTTAGCCACATTCCTCCAAGCTCAGCTAGATCAGCAGATCGACCTCTTACCGCTTCAAAAAGATTGGTTTAATGCGTTTAAATTAACGCCGTTTAATCAGGTTAAAGTTGTGATTTTGGGGCAAGATCCATACCATGGCTTTGATCAAGGGCAGCCCCAAGCCCATGGGTTAAGCTTCTCTGTGAATAAAGGCACCAAAACGCCGCCGTCATTACGCAATATACTTAAAGAACTAACCACAGATTTAGCTATCCAGCCGGCTACCCATGGAGATTTATCCCAATGGGCGCAGCAGGGGGTATTACTGTTGAATACAGTGCTCACTGTAGAACGAAGCCAAGCGGGTGCGCACCAAGGTAGGGGCTGGGAAAGTGTTACAGATGAAGTCATTCGCTCACTGAGTGATCAACGTTCTGGGGTGGTGTTTATGCTGTGGGGTAAGCCTGCGCAAACAAAAGCGGCTCTTATCGATGCTAGTAAACACTGCGTTCTTGAAGCTGTTCATCCGTCGCCTTTATCGGCATATAGAGGGTTCTTTGGTTGTGGTCATTTTTCTAAGGCCAATGCCTATATGGTAGAGCAAGGCCTTAATGCCATCGATTGGCAGCGCACACCGGTATTGGCAGAACCTAACCAAATTCAATTATTGTAAAACCTGCTAAGCTAAGAGTAGTGAAAATACAGGGTTTAAACATGGCAGACACCTCAGAATATCGCGGTTGGCTCTATACCGTGCTCATTGCAATTGATCAGCTAGGTAATGCCTTGGCTGGTGGTTATGCAGATTCAACCATTTCTGCAAGGGTGGGTTACAATGCGCGCCATTCTGCTTCTGTGAGGCAGAATTACTGGCGTCTATTGGAATGGGTGATTGATTATAGTTTCTTGCCACTTGACGGACCAAACCACTGCTACCAAGCTTATCTAGCTGGTAACAATACCTACTACCGAGACGGAAGCGACTTGATGCGAGTGGTCTTGAGCTCTTTCATCTTTTTCAATGCTGTGCCTATCGCCATAGCAACTCGTATTCTAGCTGGGCGTAAAAGCACACACCAACCCTAATGCTAGTTAGAGTTTAATGCGTTCGAACACTTGGGGATCGATTTCATAAGGCAATGGTAATAGGGAAATGACAGTGTCTTCGTGTTCGTGCAAGTGCAGCTGATCTTCTAGTGCCTCTGTACGATTAATCACCGCAGTAAAAGAGTAGGTATTTTCGTCCGTAGAAGCAATGCTGGTGATTCGGCCTACGTTCTTTCGCTTACTGGCATCAATTTGTTGGCCTACTTCTAAAGCCTGATCAGTGGTGACTTGGCCGATAAATATGTGGCGTTTAAGTTTGCCCAAGTATTGCATCCGAGCCACAATTTCTTGGCCGGTGTAACAGCCTTTTTTAAAGTTGATGGCGCCTGTGGCTTGTAAGTTAAGCATTTGCGGCACGTAGCTGTCACTGATGTCTGGCGTGACATAAATGAGGCCTTGATTGATTTGTCTGGCTTCCCAGCTAGATACTTCCGCTAAACTGGCCCCTTGCTCCAGGGTAGCTATGACGTGTGCCTTAGCAGTGGGGTGACAATAGACAATGAATTCGTTGCTGTCTGTGTTATTGGCCCAAGCCAAACCATGTTCGTTTTGAACTGTATCAAGGCGGTTATTTGGCGCCGAGCCAAAAGTGTCTTGAATGCAGGTTATGGCATCGTCGCCCCACACAGCGAAACGGCACCAATCGTTACTGGCGTCCTTAAGTTGTGCTTTAGAGAATACAATGTACTTAGCTAAGGCCTTTTGTACGGTTTCTACCATACTTAAAGGTATGTGCAGTAGTAGAGTATCGGCATGTGCTACTAAATCGAAGTTGGCAATAACATTGCCTTTTGGGGTGCAGTAAGCGCCAGCTTGGCCTAGAGACGGCGTAACTATGTTTACGTCACAGGTGATTTGGCCTTGTAAAAATTTCTGTGCATCTTGGCCGGTTAAGCTGACGCTACCAAAATGATCTAACGGGCAAAAATTAGTCTGTTTCATAGTCTTAAATCATCTAAATAGGGATGCCTAGCAGGCATATGTTGATAGTTTGCGCTAAAATTAAAGCTTAGTGCGCATGGTATGGGTTACGACAGAGGAATTCAATGTTAAATGAAACAGAATTAAAGCGACAAGTTTGGCATAGTCGCCGTGGAATGCTGGAACTAGACGTTTTACTGGGACCGTTTTCGGTCCACGCTCTGCCATTAATTAGTGCTGATCAGCAGCAAATATATGTGCGCCTGCTAAGTCAGCAAGACCCCGACTTGTTTGCCTGGTTTATGGGCCATGGCACCAGCAATGATAAAGAATTAGCCGCTATGGTTAAGCAAGTAAAAGACTATGCTCAGTCGAGCCAAGTTCCAGCTTAAGGCGTCCGCACATCTTGCCTATGTCTGTGGTGTGGTTTGGGCGGCATTGAGCCTGTGTGGGTTGGGTATCTTTGGTTGGTCTTGGCTTTTGCTTGCCTATATGGTGTTCGCAGCGGCAGTGCTAGGCCGATGGGCTTGGCGTTGCGCCTGGCTTAAATCGAGCACTAGCGTGGTTGCCATGAGCTGGACACCCGATGAGGTGTGTTGTTATTTTAAAAATGGTGATCAGGTGAGTGGGGTTATTATGGCGAAGTCGGCCTTTAACCCATACTTTATTACTCTGCATGTCAGAACTGCAGAGGGACATCAGTTTTGGTGGCCACTAATGGCCGATAGTGGGCCAGTGGATGTGCTTCGTAAACTAAGAGTGTTTGGCCGTTGGCACCACCAAAAGCCTACTGCCAATCAAAATTAGACGGCGTCAAAATAGTGTTGCGCGCTGTCTTTAGGGTATGGGGGTAGTCTAACGTGTAGTGTAAGCCGCGGCTTTCTTTGCGTTGCTGAGCACTGTGAATAATGATGGATGCCACCAAGGCTAAGTTGCGCAGCTCTATTAGGTCTGCACTCACGCGATAATTGCTATAAAACTCATCAATTTCACTTAACAGCAGCTCCACTCGGTGCTTCGCTCTAGTTAAACGTTTGTCTGTGCGCACAATACCCACGTAATCCCACATAAAGCGGCGTAACTCGTCCCAGTTATGGGAAATAATAACGTCTTCATCAGAATCCTTCACTTGGCTCTCGTCCCAGGTTGGAATGGTGTGGTTAGGTGGGTTTTCTTGCCAGTGGGTTTCAATATGTTTAGCAGCAGCGTGCCCATATACAAAGCATTCAAGTAAAGAGTTGCTCGCCAAGCGGTTTGCGCCGTGCAAACCTGTAAATGCAGTTTCACCGACGGCGTATAGGCCTTCTATGTCGGTCATGCCGTCTTGGTTGGTCATGATCCCACCGCAGGTATAATGCGCTGCAGGAACAACGGGAATGGGGTCTTTGGCGATGTCTATACCAAGGGCCATGCAGCGTTTATAAATATTGGGGAAGTGGGATTGTATAAACTCGCGACCACGATGGCTAATGTCTAAATAAACGCAGTCATCGCCAAGGCGTTTCATTTCATGGTCTATGGCGCGGGCAACAATATCTCTTGGGGCTAGCTCTAAGCGCTCATCAAAACGCTGCATAAATGGTTCGCCATTAGCCAATACTAACTTTCCGCCTTCACCGCGTATTGCTTCCGTGATCAAAAACGATTTAGCTTCTGAGTGATACAGGCAGGTGGGGTGGAATTGGTTAAATTCCATATTGGCTACTCGACAACCCGCTCGCCAGGCCATGGCAATGCCATCGCCAGATGAGCCGTCTGGATTGCTGGTGTAGAGGTAAACTTTGCTGGCTCCGCCGGTCGCTAAAATCACACACTGAGCCTCAAACGCGTTCACGTGGCCAGTTTCTTGATCTAATACATAAGCGCCTACACAGCGATTACCTGGCAAGCCTAGCTTGGCATTGGTGATCAGGTCTACGGCCACTTGATGGCATAATAAATGTAAGTTTGGGGCTTCTGTGGCGCGCTCAAGCAGGGTGGTAGTCACTGCAAGGCCTGTCCTGTCTGACGCGTGAATAATGCGCCTGTGGCTATGGCCACCTTCTTGAGTAAGGTGGTAGCCGGTGGGGTCTTCCTGATCTTGGGTGAAGGGTACTTTTTGTTTAATCAGCCAGTCTACACTGGCCTTAGCTTGCTCTACGGTGAACTGTATAGCTTCTGGATTGCCAAGGTGAGCGCCCGCAATAAGGGTGTCTTGGATATGATTGTCGATACGGTCTTGTTGATCTAATACTGCGGCAATGCCACCTTGCGCCCAAGCTGAAGAACCAGCATCTAATTCGTCTTTGCTGATAACGGCTACCTTTCGGTTAGCAGCCAAACGCAGGCCTAAACTGAGGCCGGCCGCGCCTGAACCAATGATAAGTACATCGTATTGGAAGTCTTGTTGCATAGGGATATTGAAAGAATTCGCCAGGGTCACCTATTATAGCGTGGACAGGGTCAAGGTTAAACGCTTACAGAGTACAATATAACTTCTAACTTTCCAGATGTAACTGAATGTCGTGCCAGCTGGGCTAATCTGTTGTACTCTTATTACATTATTTTTTTGGAAGTGTATTGTCCATTGTATACCCATCGCAGTCTAGATAAGGAAATCTAAGTGCCTATTGAAAAGGCCTTGCCCACGCCCGCCCCATCAGACCAACAGCTTGTTGAGCGAGTACAAGCTGGGGACAAGCGTGCTTTCGATTTGCTAGTACTTAAATATCAACACAAAATTATTAGTTTGGTGGGTCGCTATGTTAAGGATCATCACGAGGCTATGGATGTAAGCCAAGAGGCCTTTATTAAAGCTTATCGTGCTTTGGCTAATTTTCGTGGCGATAGTCAGTTTTATACATGGCTGTACCGGATTGCTATTAATACGGCAAAAAATTATTTAGTGGCACGTAATCGAAGACCACCTGATGTTGATGTAGAAGCTAATGAATATGGTGATTACGGTAGTGCAGATGTTATGGCAGACATTGATACCCCCGAAAACCTGATGGCCCGTGATCAATTACAAGACAAAGTGTTTGCCACCCTAGAGAAATTACCCGATGACCTAAGGACGGCGTTAACCCTGAGAGAATTTGAAGGCATGAGCTATGAGCAAATTGCTGAAGTGATGGATTGTCCTGTTGGCACCGTGCGTTCACGTATATTTCGTGCCCGAGATGCAATTGACAAAGAAGTGGCTAAGCTGATGGACCGTGACTAGCCTGCTATTCCAAGGCTGTGAAAATAAGATTGAACCAAATGACCTTATTGACGTCCAATCCCCGTAAGTTAAATTTAGGAAACTACATTTTGGTATCTACTCAAACTAACGCCGAGTCAATACGCGAATCATTATCTGCAGTGATGGATGATGCTGCCCAGCCATTAGAGCTGCAGCGTGTGCTCAAGGCCAGTCAAGACGATGAGCAAGTCAGGTTGCAATGGGCTCGCTATCAGCTTGCTAGTGCCGCCTTAAAGCGTGAAGCGACCCAAGCCTCAATAGGAATGGACTTGGCACACCAAGTGCGCAATGCTATTGATGCAGAGGTTACTCATTCTCGCACGGCCCCTAGTTCGAACACGACTTCAAAAATTAGCAAGTTTGACCGCTTCTGGCAACCTGTTGCTGGATTAGCAGTAGCCGCAAGTGTCACTATGGTTATGGTATTGGGTGCCCAGCAGATGGGTGTGACAGTGCAGCCACAAGTGATCCCTGCTCAGCCAGGTGTAGTGCTATTAGAGCCAAGGAATAGCAACACTAGTATTGCATTGTTTAGCACAGGTGCTTCTAATTCCGTAACGACTAGCACCAATGACATTATTCGTTTACCTGCGCCTGTGGAAGCAATTAACGCAGCAGAAGCGGGTTGGTTGGCAGAAACCCTACCCGTGGGCTTTGTATTAACTCAGCGTAGTCTAGATACATCAAGCCAAGTCGCAAGAGAAGTGCTGACCTATAGCGACGGTGAAGCTAGTTTTACGCTTTACGTTGAAGCGCTGAACGGGCGCACTATTGCCGAAGGCCACGCTTTTGCAGGTTCAAATTTAGTGCTGGGTCAGTCCATGACTCATGATGGCGAACAGATGTTTGTGACCTTAGTGGGCCAATTAAGTTTAGCGCAAGGCGAGCAAGTGGCTAGCTCTGTGGTATCCTTATCAGCTCAATAAACGCCGCGTAAGATCGCAGGGCTGCATCATGTCCAACGCACAAAGTTCTATGATTGAGCAAGTCGCTCATGTCCACTCTATTGATCAAACCACGGTTTGGCTCGAAACCTTGCGGCGTGCCACTTGTGACTCTTGTACTTGCGGCCAACGACTCTTGAACCAAGGCGCAGACACCGCCTATTCTCGTATTGAGTTGCCTATACCTAAAAACATGACCCTAAATGTGGGTGATGAGGTGGTACTTGGCGTCCATCAAAAAGCCTTTATTAAAGCCAGTTTGTTAACCTTTGCTATGCCACTACTGATTATGTTGGCATTTGCTTCGCTGGCCCAATGGTGGGCTTTTTCTGAGCCAGTAACGGTTGTCGCCGCATTGTTTGGTTTAAGCATAGGTTTGTTGTTGTTACGTTGGTATAGCAAAAGCAACGCCGTTTTAAGCTCCAGCCAGTGGCAGCCCATTATTTTGCGTCAACAATATATAAACCAAGCCCCAGTGCATCACTTTTCGCCAGAATAAGTTTTCTGCTGACAAATCTTGTAAAGAAGACTCTGTTAACTGCAAAGCTTTGTAAAGGCTGGCTAGTATTGACTCTGAATCATCAAAATTACCGTATGCTCTGTAGTTATCCATTTTGATTCTAGAGGCGCTGCGTCATGATCAAGTTAGTATCTTTGAACTATAAATTTATTACCCTGTTGCTGCTCTCCTTGGTTTGGTCGAGTCTTGCGAGGGCTGGACAATTGCCAGATTTCACCCTGCTAGTTGAGAAAGCCTCTCCTGCTGTTGTTAATATCAGCACCTCCCGTGTTGCGACAAAAAGCCCTGCTGGGAACCAGCTCGAGATGCCAGGGCAAGAGCAGTTGCCTGATATATTCAAGTACTTCTTTGAGCGCCAGTTCCCGCAACAAAAACCCCCACAGAAAGGGCAGGCACCTAAGGCGCTATCCTCTGGTTCTGGTTTTTTAATTAGTGCGGACGGCTACATACTCACCAATCATCATGTGGTGAAAGGCGCTGATAAAATCATTGTCGCTTTGAGTGACCGCCGTGAAATGGAAGCAGAGTTGGTTGGCTCCGACCCACGATCTGACTTGGCTCTATTGAAAATTGAAGCAGAAGATTTGCCGTTCCTTACAATGGCAGATTCTGATCAGCTGAAGGTAGGGGAGTGGGTGCTGGCTATAGGTTCTCCATTTGGGTTTGATTACTCAGTTACCGCAGGTATCGTTAGCGCCAAGGGACGTAGCCTGCGTTCAGAAACCTACGTGCCTTTTATCCAAACAGACGTGGCCATAAATCCTGGTAATTCAGGTGGCCCGTTGTTCAATTTGGACGGTGAAGTGGTAGGTATTAATTCCCAAATCTATACTCGTTCGGGTGGTTTTATGGGCCTTAGTTTTGCTATCCCTAGTAATACTGCTATATCCGTCGTTGCTCAGTTAAGGGAAACGGGTGAGGTAGCGCGAGGTTGGTTGGGCGTTCAAATTCAAGAAGTAAGCCAAGACCTAGCAGAATCTTTTGGTTTAGATAAAGCGGCAGGGGCGTTAATCTCTCAAGTGTTAGACAACAGTCCAGCCCTAGCGGCGGGCCTTCAGCCAGGCGATGTGATCACTCAGGTGAACGGACACGAAATTATTATGTCTGCCCAAGTAGCCCATTTTATAGGTGCCATAGCGCCAGAGCAGTCAGTGGTTATCGAATTAGTAAGAGGCGGTGAAAGTATAGAAGTCGATGTGCTGATTGGTCATCTTCCTAAAAGTTTGGCGGGAGTGCTAAATCCTACCGAGCAAGGTCAGTATGTTGAGCGAATTGGTTTGCGCGTGGCAGCCTTGGCCCAAGAGAAGGCGCAGGAATGGCGTATCCGTAATGGCATAGAGATTATAGAAGTGGATACTGGAGTGGCTCAGGAGTTGGGTTTGAAAGCTGGGGATGTTATTACCAGCATGGCCAACCAACGTATTGGGAGCGTAAAACAGTTTGCTGAGTTGGCAGCGGCCTTGCCCACTCAACGTTCTATTTCGCTGCGTATTGTCCGTGAGGGTAGGCCGTTGTTTGTAGCTTTTCGTTTGAACCAGTAAGTAAAACTGTGCGTTTACTTACTGAATGTGATTGCCCACACGTACTACTTTTAACGTATTAGTACCGCCGTGGGCTTTCACGTAGTCACCTTTGGTAATGAGCACGATGTCGCCATCTTCTACTACGCCTAACTCCCTAAGTTGCTCCACAGCCACGTGGTTCACCTTGTCATTGTCAATCACCTTTGAATCAAATGGGTGAGTGATCACTCCTCGGTATAGGCATACTCTACGTTGGGTAGCTGCTTGAGGTGTAAACGCAAAAATAGGTATGCCGGAACTAATGCGGGACATCAGAAGAGGTGTTTTCCCTGTTTGAGTCATGCAAATGATGGCCTTAACCCCGTCCAAGTGGTTGGCTGCATACATAGCGCTTAGGGCCACGCTTTCATCAATGCTGTGTACTGCAATGTCTACCCTATGAGAAGATTTATGTGAGTTTCTGTGCTGCTCTGCACCTAAGCAAACTCGAGCCATGGCTTCTACTGTTTGAGAAGGGTAATCGCCTACGGCAGTTTCGGCTGACAACATAACGGCATCGGTGCCATCCATAACAGCATTGGCCACGTCCGACACTTCAGCACGTGTAGGCATGGGGCTGGTGATCATGGATTCCATCATTTGTGTTGCAGTGATAACAATGCGGTTTAGTTTTCGTGTGTGCATGATGATGTCTTTTTGCACACCAACTAACATGGCATCGCCAATTTCGACAGCCAAATCTCCACGAGCCACCATAACCCCTTCCGACGCTTCAATGATGCCTTTAAGTGTTTCGGTCTCAATGGCCTCGGCGCGTTCAATTTTAGCAATTAGACTAGCATTGCTATTGGCTTGCTCTAGCAAAGCGCGTGCTTCGTTCATGTCGCCAGCATTGCGAACAAACGAAATGGCAATGTAATCGGCGCCAATTTCGGCGGCTGTAATAAGGTCTGCACGGTCTTTGTCTGTTAGTGCTGGAGCTGATAAGCCACCACCTTGAAGGTTGATGCCCTTGTTGTTGGAAAGGGGGCCGCCTACTTCTACCGTAGTGTGTACTTTGTTTTGATCCACTCGATCAACTTTCAATACAATTCGGCCATCATCTAAGAGTAATATATCGTCTTTGCTGAGGTCTTTGCCCAGTTCTGGAAAATCTAAACCAACCGCTTGGTCAGTACCAGATTCCAAGTCCATATTTGGGTCGAGAATAAATTTCTGGCCGTTGGTCAGTTGCACTTTATTGTTGCTGAAGCGGGCGATGCGTACTTTAGGTCCTTGTAAATCAGCCAGTATGGCGACATGACGGCCAACAGATCTGGCGGCTTTGAGTACAGTTTCTGCGCGCTTTCTGTGGTCTTCGGCACTGCCGTGCGAAAAATTAAGTCTTACTACGTCTGCCCCTGCGGCTATGATTCTTTCAAGTGCTTCAGGGCTGCTTGTGGCTGGGCCTAATGTGGCAACAATCTTTGTACGTCGTAAGTTCATAGTGTGTGGATCTTATCCTTGATGGTGTAGAAAGTGGTGCTGTGTTGGAGGCGTCAATTTAATGCATCATGAGCGCCAGGCTAGTGTCTAGCATTCGATTACAAAAGCCCCATTCATTATCATACCATGACATGACTTTAACTAACTTGCCTTGTACGCAGGTTTGGTTGCTGTCAAAGCAGGACGATTTAGAGCTGTGATTGAAATCCACTGATACTAGAGGCTTGTCAACATATTCCATAATATGCCCCAAATCTGGGTTATTGGTAATGGCGTCATGGATCGCTTTGTTAACAGCCTGTGCATCAGTTTCAATATTAGCGATAAAGGTTAGATCTACCACTGAAACGTTGATTGTGGGTACTCGCATAGCCATGCCGTTCAATCGTCCAGCTAGCTCTGGCAATACTAAACCCACGGCAATTGCAGCACCTGTTTTAGTGGGGATTATTGATTGAGTAGCAGAGCGAGCACGATAAAGGTCCGAATGCATCCCGTCAGTGAGCAACTGGTCATTGGTATAAGAGTGAATGGTCGTCATTTGCCCCTCTTCGATCCCGAACGCGTCATTTAGTATTTTGGCAATGGGAGCCAGGCAATTAGTGGTGCAGGAAGCGTTTGAAATAATGCGCTCATTGCCAGTTAGGGTTTCATGGTTGACGCCATATACAATAGTGGCGTCTAGATCTGAGCCGGGTGCTGAAACAATCACTTTGCCTGCGCCAGCATCGATATGTGCTTGAGATTGCTCGCGTGTGGTGAATAACCCGGTGCACTCAAGCACTAAATCAATGTTTAGCTCATCCCAGGGTAATTTTCTTGGATCGCGCTGTTGGAAAAGTTTGACACTGTCACCGTTAACGAAAAGGTGTTCGTCATCATGAGCAACGGTGCCGCTGAAGCGGCCATGAACGCTGTCAAATTCAAGCAAGTGCGCGTTGGTTTTTGCAGGGCCTAGATCGTTAATGGCTACAATTTCTAACGCCGAGTAAGGGTTCGATTGCTGGTGCTGGTATAGGGCGCGAACAATATTACGGCCGATACGTCCGAAGCCGTTAATGGCTATGCGAATACTCATTGTAGCTTTTCTCCAAAATCAATAATGTTCGTAATATTACACACATATTTATGTTATATCAAATGTTTATCTAGGAAATGGGTTTTAAAAGGTGTTATTATTTGTTAATATTACTTAACATGTACGCATAAAGGTATTGTTATGAAGCAGGTTGTCACTCAGGTTACACAGGCCATTATTGAACGTAGTAAAAGCGCTAGACGAGATTATTTGTCTAATATTGATGCTGCCAAAGGTGGCAGAGTAAGTCGCTCAACTTTGTCTTGTGGTAACTTGGCTCACGGGTTTGCGGCGTGTTCTCAAGATGATAAAGATAAACTAACCATGATGGACAGTGCTGACGTGGCCATTGTTTCGTCTTATAACGACATGCTTTCAGCCCATCAACCGTTTGAAAACTATCCACAACTGATTAAACAAGCCGTTAGGGATATGGGCAGCGTTGCACAGTTTGCTGGTGGTGTGCCTGCCATGTGTGATGGTGTTACTCAGGGCCAACCCGGTATGGAGTTGAGCCTGTTTAGCCGTGACGTGATCTCAATGTCCACGGCAGTGGCTTTGTCGCATAATATGTTTGATGCGGTGCTGTGTTTAGGTGTGTGTGACAAAATTGTTCCAGGCCTGTTGATCGGCGCGTTGAGCTTTGGCCATTTGCCGGTAGTATTTGTGCCTGGAGGCCCAATGCCATCAGGTTTGCCAAACGCAGAAAAGGCGCGTATCCGCCAGCTATATGCAGAGGGAAAGGTAGGCCGTGACGAGCTATTAGCGTGTGAGTCTGCCTCTTACCATAGTGCTGGCACGTGTACCTTTTATGGCACGGCTAATAGTAATCAATTACTTATGGAAATTATGGGATTGCACTTGCCAGGGTCTTCATTTGTGTCATCAGACGGACCCTTGCGAGATACACTCACCACAGCGGCAGCTCAGCAAGCGGTGAAGCTTACTCATGCATCAGCGCAACAAAATTTAGCTCAAATCGTGTCAGAAAAAACCATAGTGAACGCCATTGTGGCTTTACTCACCACAGGCGGTTCTACTAATCACACCATTCATTTGATTGCTATCGCAAGGGCTGCAGGCATTATTATCAATTGGGATGACTTTGCTAAGTTATCTACAGTGGTGCCTAGTTTGACGCGTATCTACCCTAATGGCGACGCAGACATTAACGTCTTTCATGCAGCCGGTGGTGTGCCTTATTTGGTACAAACGTTATTGCAGCATGGCTTATTACATGAAGATGTTGAAACAGTTATGGGCCATGGGCTTAGTCGCTACTGCCAAGAGCCTAAATTAGAAGACGGTAAGTTGGTTTGGCAAGCTGCGCCAGAAGTGAGTGCCGATACAGATGTGCTAAGGCCCGCAGATGAGCCTTTTTCTCCTACGGGTGGCTTAGTGACATTACAAGGTAATGTCGGGCGCGGCGTAGCTAAAGTATCAGCGGTGAAAACCGAACATTGGCTGGTGCAAGCGCCAGCTAAGGTATTTGATAGTCAGTTTGAATTTGAAGATGCGTTTAAGCAGGGACTGCTTGAAGAAGATTTCATTGCTGTGCTGCGATTCCAAGGCCCGCAAGCCTGTGGCATGCCAGAGTTACACAAGCTCACGCCTTATTTGGGCGTGCTACAGGATCGTGGCTTTAAAGTGGCTTTAGTGACTGATGGCCGCATGTCAGGTGCGTCTGGTAAGGTGCCTGCGGCTATCCACGTCTATCCAGAAGCCAAGGCTGGTGGTGCTATTGGCAAAATAGAAAATGGAGATTTACTAAAGTTGGATTGCCATAATGGTAGTCTAGAGCTCTTAGTCGATGCCGTAATCTTAGAACAGCGAACTCAAGCAGTGCATCAAGAAGGCGTAACCGTAGGCATGGGTCGAGAGTTATTTGCCGGCATGCGCATGCAGGTTAGTACTGCTGAATTAGGTGCTAGTACGTGTGTGTAATTGAGCGCAGTTATTGCACACTTCACGAGTCTTGGAGACACAATGTTACAACTTGAAAAATCTAAACACTGGCAGACATTACAACAACTGGCAGTGCAGTACCGCAGCACTCACTTACGTGAACTATTTGCTAATGAAGGTAATCGCTTTGATGACTATTCTATTGAGTTGCCCAACTTATTATTAGACTACTCTAAAAACTGTCTGACACCTGAAATAATGGATGCGTTATTTGGGTTGGCACAAGACATGGACCTGAGTTCCTCTATTGAACGGATGTACCGTGGCGCAAAAATAAACATCACTGAAGACCGGGCTGTACTGCACACCGCCTTGCGCAACCGAAGTAATTCACCCGTTTACGTAGACCAAACTAACGTGATGGACCTAATCAATGATGAACTCTCCCACATGTGTGAGTTTGTTGAGAAAGTGCGCAGTGGTGAGTGGCTTGGGTATTCGGGAAAGCGGATTACTGATGTGGTGAACATTGGTATTGGTGGGTCTAACTTGGGACCAAAAATGGTCACCCAGGCATTACGCTCATATGCAGATTCCACCATTCGCGTGCACTTTATCTCCAATATAGACGGGGTAGAGATTGCTGAGATTTTACGCCCTTTAAACGCTGAGCAAGTGTTGTTTGTAGTAGCGTCTAAAACCTTTACCACTAGCGAAACCATGACCAATGCCCAAACAGCGCGTAATTGGCTGATGGCGTCGGCATTTGACGAGCGTGCGGTACAACAGCACTTTGTGGCCGTATCATCTAACACCGAAGCGGTGCAAGAGTTTGGTATTGCTAAGGAATTTATGTTCTCTATGTGGGATTGGGTGGGGGGTCGATACTCCATCTGGTCTGCCATCGGCTTGCCCATTGCCTTATACCTGGGCTTTGACAAGTTCGAACAGTTATTAACCGGCGCCCATGACATGGATCGCCACTTTAGAGATGCACCAGCGCCGGAAAACATGCCTACTATTATGGCGTTAGTGAGCATTTGGAATGGGCTGTTACATGGGGCGCAAAGCCACGTGATATTGCCTTATGATCAACCCTTAGAGAGCTTTACTGCCTATATCCAGCAGGTAGATATGGAGAGTAATGGTAAGCATGTGGATCGCCAAGGTAATCAAGTGGCTTATCACACAGCGTCTGTCGTTTGGGGCCAGTTGGGTATTGATGGTCAGCATGCTTTTTATCAATTGCTACACCAAGGTAACGTGATAGTACCGGCTGATTTTATAGGTTCGCTGGCTAGTTCTACGCCAGTTAAAGGTCATCATGAAAGCCTTATGGCTAACTTCTTTGCCCAGACTGAGGCGCTGATGAATGGCATAAGTGCTGAAGAAGTAAGGAGTCAATTAGAAGTTCAGGGATTAGACTCACAAGAGCTTGAAAAACTGTTGCCCCATAAAGTGCACCAAGGTAACCGGCCTAGTAATACCTTATTGCTTAAACAGATAGATCCAAGAAATTTGGGCGCACTCATTGCGCTTTATGAGCACAAAATATTTGCCCAAGGCGTAATTTGGGATCTTTGCTCTTTTGATCAATGGGGTGTTGAATTAGGTAAGACCCTAGCTAATGGTATATTGCAGGAAATTGAAGGGGAAGTGGGCCATCAACACGATGACTCCACTAATGCGTTAATTGACTACTTTAAGGGCTCTCGCGATTAGAGTGCTTTTATATAGGCAGTAGTGCTTTTGCCCCTTAAGTTATAAATTTAAGGGGCTTTTTTAGTTAGATGCTCAGTTTTTAAGACGAGGCAAGTGCGCAAGCTTGCTTGGCTAATTCTTCTATGGCTTGCCAATTTCCCTGCTGCACTGCCTCAGCAGGCGTTAGCCATGTGCCACCTACACACATTACGTTGTCTAGCGCTAGATAGTCTGCTGCGTTGGTAGGCTTAATGCCTCCAGTTGGGCAAAATTTAAGTTCGCTAATGGGGCCTCCAATGGCTTTTAGAAAGTCTACCCCGCCCACTACAGCTGCGGGAAATAGTTTAAACCGCCGGTAACCTAATGCCATTCCTTGCATCGCTTCGCTAACACTGGCAATGCCTGGCAACAATGGCACAGTGCTTTGGCTGCCGTGGTGTAAAAGTTCTTCAGTAAACCCTGGGCTAACAATAAAGTCAGCCCCCGCTTCAACACAGGCTTCATACTGCTCGGATGTAATAACCGTGCCAGCACCAATGATGGCATTGGGTAAAGCGTGTTTAAGTTGTTTAATGGCAGTTAAGCCGTAGGCACTGCGCAGGGTGATTTCTAGTACAATTAAGCCGCCGTCCACTAATGCCTTGCCAATGCCAATGGCCTGCTCAGCGTTGTCTAAAGTAAGTACTGGAATGACAGGTGCAGACGCACATATTAGATCTATTTGCTGAGTGTTCTTGTGCATCTGGGTCGTGTTGGAACTGGTCATTTAAGGGCACCAATGTATAGTAATGGGTTGTTGAAGGAAGGTATAAATAGGCATCTGTAATGGCTCTTTTACGTCGATTGCCTGCGCCAATACTTGGCATTTTTCACCGCCTTCAATGTGTAAGTGTGTATGTTGTGCCAGCTTTAGTGTGTTCGCCGAGAGGGTCATGCGGTCAGTAGGATCTACTGGTGCGCAGGTAGCGATACAAATGTCACGTGTGGAAAGTGCATCATGCAAAGAGGGACATAAAGGAAATAAAGAAGCGGTATGTCCATCATTACCCATACCAAGCACTAACACATCAAGTGGCCAGTGCATGGATGTGAGTTTTTCTTGGCAGTGTTGCTGGCCTTCAGCTGCACTTCTTTCGCCAGTAAAAATGGGGTAGAAAGTAGCTTGGGCAGCATTTCCTTGCATCAACCAAGCCCTTACCAATGTAGCGTTACTGGCACTGTCTTCTTCAGGCACCCAGCGTTCATCTGCAAGGGTAATGTCTACCCGGTGCCAGTCTAGGCTCTGTAAGCTTAATTGCTTCAACATGGCTTTTGGTGTGCGACCGCCGGAGACAGCTAAGCTAGCTTTGGGTCTTATTGCCAACGCACTACGCAATTGATCAGCAATCCTAGTGGCTAACGTGGCAGCCAGCTGTTGTGGTGTTGCACTTTCTAGCCATTGAATTTGGTTAGGTAAGATTCCAGGGCTATTAACTTTCATCACAGTCTTCATACCAATGGTGTCCAAACATTTGAATCATGTCGTTGGCTTCTTTTGGACCATTGCTGCCCACAGGGTAGGGGGCTAATGGTAGGCCTGTAGACTGCCAGTTATGCCTTATTTGATCACACCACTGCCACGCCATTTCTACTTCATCGCGCCTTACAAACAGGCTTTGGTTGCCTTTGATGGCTTCTAGTAATAAGCGCTCATAAGCGTCTGGAATACGCGCCTTAGACTGGGTTTGTGCGAGGTCTAGCTGTAATGGATCACGTCGAAGCTGCATGCCTTTGTCAATACCCTGTTCTTTGGTTAGCACTTGTAGAGAAATGCTTTCAGAAGGTTGTAAGCGAATGACTAATCTGTTTTTCGCAAGGTTGGCTTGGTCTGGGTTAAAGATGTAATGACTGTTAGATTTGTAGTGAATGATGATCTCGGTGACTTTGCTGGCCATACGTTTGCCAGTACGTAAGTAGAAGGGTGTACCCGTCCAGCGCCAGTTGGCTATTTCTGCGCGTAGGGCAATAAAGGTTTCTGTGCTACTGGCCGTGATTGCGTCGGGCTCATTTAGGTAGCCAGGCGCAGGCTGTTGTTGGAATTGACCATCGGTATATTGGCCCAACACCAGGTGATTATCCATTCCATCCTGCTTAATGGGCTGTAGCGAGCGTAATACCTTAACCTTTTCATCGCGTATGCTGTTGGCATCAAGCTGTGATGGTGGGTCCATGGCAACCAAGCATAATAGCTGCAGCAAGTGATTTTGTACCATGTCACGCATTTGGCCGGCTTTATCAAAGTACCCCCATCGACCTTCAATACCAACATCTTCAGCCACGCTGATTTCTACATAGTCGATGTATTGGTTGTTCCACTGATTCTCGAATAGTGGGTTGGCAAAGCGCAGGGCAATTAAATTTTGTACTGTTTCCTTGCCTAGGTAGTGATCAATACGAAAAATTTGGCTTTCGTCAAAATGTAATGCGAGGGCGTCGTTGATTACTTTTGATGAAGTAAGGTCGTGGCCAATAGGTTTCTCTACCACAATGCGGCTTAACTCGTTAAGAGCGCCAGCGCCGTGTAAGTTCTGGCAAATATCTTTATATAGGCTTGGTGGGGTGGCTAGGTAGTAAGTTGCTTGCGGGTGCCACGAGGCTATGGCTTGCTCTAGTGCAATATAATCGCGTGCTTGGGTAAGATCTACTTGGCAGTAGCTTAGGCGTTGTAACAAGCGCGACAAGGAACTAGCATCTAATTGATCTGCGCCAATGTATTGATTTAGTGTATGCTCAATACGCTGTTTTAGTTCGGTGGTATTTATAGGGCTGCGTGCTACAGCCATTATGGCTAACTCTGGACTCAATAGTTGAGCATGTTCGAGTTGGTAAAGGGCAGGCATGAGTTTGCGGAGTGATAAATCACCTAATGCGCCAAACAAAACAAAACTATGGCTTAATATGCCTTTAGCTACTGTATGCTCGTCTGATGAGGTACTGTCCGACATAGCTGATGTGACCTTATGTGTAAGTTAGATATGTAATAATACTCCTAAACCCGAATAAAAGTCACAAATATATCAAAAATGTTGGTAATATTACGCATATAAGTGAACAAATGAGTCAGATTAAAAGAGCTAATGACTATGAACAATAATTTACTGCAGCGCTTGTCCACACAACTAGATCAGCTTAACCGATCTGAGCGTAAAGTGGTGCAAGTGATTGTTGCCGACCCTCAATCAGCAACGCGCATGAGTATTGCTGCTTTGGCAGAGTTGTCTCAAGTGAGTGAGCCTACGGTCAATCGCATGTGTCGCAGCTTTGGCCTAAAGGGTTATCCAGACTTTAAGTTGGAGCTGGCTCAAAGCATGGCGCGGGGCACACCTTATGTGAGCCAGAGTGTTAATCAAAATGATACGGCTACTCAATACACCGATAAAATATTCACCAGCACTATGGCTAGTTTAGATACTGCAAGGCAGCAGGTTGATAGTAAGGTTATTGAGCGAGCAGTAGACTATTTAAGCCAGGCTCAGCAGATTTGTTTTTTTGGTATGGGTGCCTCAGGTGCTGTAGCTCAAGATGCTCTGCATAAGTTTTTTCGTTTCAATATTCCTGTTGTAGCTCATAGTGATTCGTTAATGATGCGCATGACGGCTGCTGCTTGTAAGCGTGGCGATGTGCTGGTGCTGCTATCCTTTACTGGTCGTACTAAAGAGATGGTAGAGGTGGCTCGCATTGGTCGTGCTTCTGGTGCGCTGGTTATTGCAATTACTGCTGTTGATTCACCTTTGGCCCAAGAGGCGAGTCTGGTATTGGCTGTAGAAGCGCCAGAGGATACTGATGTGTATATGCCCATGCAGTCCCGTATGATTCAGCTAACGTTAATAGATGTGCTGGCTACTGGGGTCATATTGCGTCGTGGCGAAGATTTTCATGGTCATTTAAAAACCATTAAACAAAGCTTAACGAGCACTCGTTTGGCTGTACCGAAGGAACAAGAGTGATGACTTGTAAGTGGGTTTTAGCAGTGTTGCTGTGTGTGACTTTAAGTGGCTGTTTTCTAACCAAGGTAGTCACTGTACCCATGCGGATTGTCGGGGCGGTGGCTTCAATTGTCCCTGTTGTAGGGAATGCTGTGGATGAAAGTATAGAAACCGTAGCTGATGCTGTTGATGATATTCCTTTGTAACATAGCGGACAAAGCTAGCTATGTTGGCTGGTATGTTTTATTTGATCCACAAACAAAAAAACCGCAACTAGGGTGACCTAGAGCGGTTTTTTTATAGCCAAAAAAAGGCTTATAGCTGTTCGATCTTAGCTCGGATCTCGGCTAGCTTTTCAGACATGATGCGCTCTAGGTGCACTAAGTCTTGTGCTATAGATTCTTTGCTATCAGTCGCTTTATTTTCTTCGCTGGCTAGCTTGTTCAGCTCTGTAAGGGCGCGTAGTAAGAATGGTGAGATCTCGCTCACTTCTTGCCATTGTTGGCGACCAGAATCGACCATTACAGTGCGGGTAGCACGACCAAAGCGGAACTTTTTGCTACGAGGTAAAAAAGAACCTTTTTCGCGCTTGTAGTAGATTTTGAGGATATCAAAATCGCCTTCTTGGCGAAGGGTGTATTTGCTGATGGATTCAAAGCTAGTGATGCCCATTTCCGTAAGCGTAGGGTGTTGAGACATAATTGTTCTCCTTAGAGATTAAAAGTTAAAGTTTTCTTATGAAAATCAATGACTCAACAAATTTTTGTAAGGTGGGCTCTGGCGGCCCTGCCTTGCTGGTCTGATGGCTTGTGAGTAAAAGTGTAACTACCTACACAAACCGTCATGGGGGTGGTTTTCAGTGCAGGCATTATAGCTGATTATTGGTTAAAAAGTAACCACAATGCGCACTTTATTTCATCGATCTATGCCATGCGTTGCATTCATTTAATAAATAGTTATGGGGTCTTCACGCAAGCATTTTTTGCGGTATACTCTGGCTTAAATTATTGATTTACCCATGAGTGCGGTTGACGTTTCGGTTGGCTAAGCCCCACTCAATAAGGATATTTCTTCTTATGTCTGGTGTCATCCCGATTGATGAAGGCGTTGAACGTCTACCCCTCAAAGAATATACAGAAAAAGCGTATTTAGATTACTCTATGTATGTCATTTTAGACCGTGCATTACCCCATATCGGGGATGGTCTAAAGCCGGTACAAAGACGCATTATTTATGCAATGTCTGAACTGGGCCTTAAAACGTCTTCTAAGTATAAAAAGTCTGCCCGTACTATTGGCGACGTGTTGGGTAAATTCCACCCCCATGGTGACAGTGCTTGTTACGAAGCGATGGTGCACATGGCCCAGACCTTCTCTTATCGTTATACCCTGGTAGATGGCCAAGGCAACTGGGGATCAGCAGATGATCCAAAATCTTTTGCTGCCATGCGCTACACAGAAGCT
>Ga0308015_10000230_pt1 | contig 28497 bp, 19 predicted proteins | sample Neamet231_FD_203128 | JGI IMG/M metagenome (GOLD analysis project Ga0308015, IMG submission 203128) | Marine microbial communities from water near the shore, Antarctic Ocean - #231 | ecosystem: Environmental > Aquatic > Marine > Unclassified | place: Southern Ocean | collected 2014-07-28
GAGATTTCTGTATCGGAAAATAAAGCCATTTATATATACTTTTATATACTTCTACAGCCCGCATTATTGCGGGTTTTTTGTGTTTCATCCTTTTTTATTAATTTTATATTTCGTTAATTTGTGTCACAGATTTGACGCAGATTTTTTTACTAAAATTCGTTTCAATTAATTTGAGTTTACAAAGTTTACACTTTTGCTTTAATTTACACATTGTAACATAGTATTAACGTTATATAACTGCTGATGAGTTCTAATATTAAGGTAAAATTAAACTGTATAGAATGTAGTCGTGAATTTATTGGTAAGACTACAGTTACTAAGTATTGTTCTACAAAATGCAATAGGTCAAATTACAGAAGAAGGGTTAGGAAACAAAATTTGGAAGTCCAAGTTGATTCTACAGAACCTTCAATACCAATAAAAATAGAGGATTTTAGAAATAGAGAATTCTTAACGGTAACTCAAGTTTCAAAACTTATAGGTTGTTCTCGTCAAAACGTTTACAAGTTAATTAGGTCTGGAAAGTTACAAGCTACTAATTTGCTTGAAAAGAAGACGATAATAAAACGTATCGATTTAGATATGATGTTTGAGAATTTGAAAATTCAAAAAGTAGAGAAACAAGCACATGATTTTAGTATTGATGATTGCTACACTTTATCAGAAGTCGTAAGTAAATTTGAGATATCTGAGAAAGCATTGTATGAGTATATCAAAAGGAATGATATTCCCACCTTAAAGGAGGGCTGGTTTGTATATGTTCCAAAATCAATTATGGACAATATCTTCGGAATCTAAATAATCATAAAATGAACGTAAGTATTAAGAAAAGATTAGGAAAGAAAAGAACCTCATTATATCTTGAGATATCAGGGAAAGGCTTAAGAAAAAGAGAAGCTATTAAATCTCTATGGTTGCATAATTCACCTTCGAGTAAGGAGGCTCGGGCACACAATAAGGATATGTTGTTTAAAGCTGAAATTTTCGCATCAAAAAAGCGTGAAGAATTGTTAAACAAGTCTTTGGGTTTACCCTCACCTAAATTGCAATTGTCTTTAGTAGAATATGTAGAAAAGTTTATCGAAAGCGAAGAAGAGGCTTCTGGTAACATAAAGTCTAAGCCACGTTCACTATTAAAGTATCTAAAACGTTTTGATAAGTCCTACACACTTGGTGATATTTCTGAGCAATTATTAGAAAATCTAAAAACCTACTTAAGGAAACGTGCCTTTAAGAAAGATGGGAATTTACTAGGAGTAAACTCTGCTAGTTCTTATTTTGATTTTTTCAAGCGATGTGTACATCAAGCCCACAGAGATGGTTTTATTCTTCGTGACCCTGCTTTGAACGTTAAAAGTATTCCAACTAAAACCACTAAGAAGGAATATCTCGAAATTAATGAGCTCCAAATTGTTATTAACGATATAAGTTGGAAGAAGTCTTTAGTAAAACGAGCTTTTATTTTTAGTTGTTATACAGGTATTCGTTTTGTTGATGTAAAGAGTTTAGATTGGGATCAAATTAAGAAGTCCAATGACGATGGTTATTATATTGATTTCACACATAAGAAAACAGATGAGTTTGAACGCTTGTACATAGCTCAACACGTTTACGATTTAATAAATGAAATGAAGAGTCCAGGTTCTAAACTGGTTTTTGAAGGTATGATTGCACATCATAAGGATTGTATTTCTGAGTGGGTAAGGTCTCTGGGAATTGACAAGCACATTACCTATCATTGTTCACGCCATACTAATGCCACCTTATTATTGAGTAACGGTGCTGACATCTATACGGTATCTAAAACTCTCGGTCATAAAGATGTTCGAACCACTGAGATATACGCCAACTTATTAGATGAAAACTTAAGGAAAGCAGCCAGTTTAATTCCTAACCTTCTTAATTAGATAGTGTTATTATTTCGTTATCTCGGAATGTTCAATTAAAACACTATATTTGATACTATCAAATGATACTATCTAAATCCGTGATTAGTGAAGCCACCCTATCAGATAACCGATAAAATTTTGAATCTTATAGTCTCAATTTCTGAGAAGCTGGGAGAGGTAAATGCAAATCATTTACATAAACCACCAACTGAGCTAAGAAAAAAGAATCGTATAAAAACAATTCAATCTTCATTAGAGATTGAAGGGAATACACTTACAGAAGAGCAGATAACTGCACTCTTGAATCATAAAAGAGTACTCGCTCCTCAAAAGGATATACTGGAGGTGCAGAATGCTATTAGGGTTTATGAGAAATTAAAAGAGTTTAATTCTAATAGTTTAAAAGATTTACAAGAAGCACAGTCTATCTTGATGCATGGGCTTATTGAAGGTTCAGGGAAGTTTCGTACTAAAAATGTAGGAATTGTAAAGGGCTCAAAAGTTGAGCACCTAGCACCTGGTGGTGCTATGGTAAATGGATTAATGAAGGATTTGTTTACCTATCTGAAAACGGATAGTGAGGTGCTATTGATAAAGAGTTGTGTGTTTCATTATGAGTTTGAGTTTATCCATCCTTTTTTAGATGGTAATGGTCGAATGGGGAGGTTGTGGCAAACATTAATCTTGATGCAGAAGTACCCTGTATTTGAGTATTTACCCGTAGAAAGCTTAATTAAAGAAAATCAAAATAATTATTATAAAGCACTTGGGGCTTCGGATAAATTAGGGGAATCCACACCTTTTGTTGAATTTATGCTTACGCTAATTCTTCAAGCGTTAAACAATCTATTGGCTTCGCAAAATGTAAATCTAACTGCACCAGATCGAATAGAGCTATTCAAGGATTTTATAGGACTCAAAAGCTTTAGTAGGAAAGATTATTTGCTAAGCTATAAACTTATTAGTCAAGCTACAGCTAGTAGAGATTTAAAATGGGCCGTGGATAATCAGTTGTTAGAAAAGCTTGGTGATAAAAGGAATACTAAGTATATGTATGTCGTTTAATCGTCTTCGTGCTCATATTGCCTTTGAGCGTATAGAGCTAACAATGGTAGTTTTTACCATCGAAATCTGAACGATGGTAAATAATAGATAAATTTACCTTCGAATTAATTTTATTTCATAATAATATGAAGAATACTATTTATTGGAATCATTTATGGTTAAACGTCACAGAGTTTGGAGGTAAAAAATCAAGTTTGTCTGACGATATAAAGGTTAAGTTCTACGACTTGATTGAATTTGCAATTACTAATAAGGATGAGCCTTTTATTGTTACTGAAGATTTAGAGCGTGAATATGAGTTGCAAATTTCAAAGCGTGTAGAAAAGCTCTATTCTGAAGCTGAAAAGGAGTCAAGGTACAGACGAGATTTTTTTGGCAATAAACACAATTTATACGAGTATAATCAGGAGCTTGTTATCGAATTAAAAGGTACAGTAGGCAAGTCGGAGTATGTGTTCTTAGTTCTACTATATTTAAGCTTCAATTCTAAGTTAATTCCTAATATTGAAAGTTGGTTTGAAACTCATAATTCTATTCTTGGCTATGCAACAAATGATGCGACAAAGTTTAAGGAGGTGTTAAACGCCTTGTTAAATTATAAGGCACTATTTTCAGATGATTTGTATAAAGGAATAGTACGTCAGCTTGGAGGTGGTCATTTGTTGGATAATGATGTCTATAACACCAATATTCAAATTGAGCAGAACAATTTAGCGCTTATTCAAAACAATAAGATCGAGGTTACTAAGGAATTTCACACATACAATGAACCCGTTCATAATTTTCATCCAGATTCAAATCATAATTCTAAAGATGAAATAGTTATTCTTGAAACTGAAATACATGATTTTGTACAGTCAGACAACTTGACTAAATTTAAGAATGTTAAGATTCTGTTGTTTAAAAATGGTTTTACTGACTCGACAAATACTTGGCAGTCGAAAATGCCTCGCTCTTTAGTTTGTCTATTAGGTTTGCTGATTTATTTAGAATGGTGGTTTCCCATTAGTAGGGAAACTACAGGTGTTGGCTCTGGTAAATTTATCGCTAGTTATTTTAAATACGATTACAGATTAATAGAAACGTATATCAGTTCTAGAGAAATCAATGAATCTATACGCTTGTTTGTTGATGAGTTCAAGCCAGTTTTCTCAGATTTGGATTGGGAAAAAATAGAGAAGAATTGTCCAATAAAAATATCTCTTCGAGCTTCGGTAGAGGTTTGATTTTATCTTTTATCACAATTATTTATACGTGAAAATATAGAAATAATTTTAAGTATCAACTTGGTTAAGTGGGGGCTGATTTTTTTATATCGCTATAAGTCCTGTGTCTGCTGAGTTTTATAATTTTAAACTATCAAGTTACTCTCATGTCGGTGGAGTACCCCCCTTGCTTGCTACCTATAGTTTTAGAGATTTGTCCTATCGTCCATCATGGATGAGGACATGCGCATGTCATTTTCAAATTAAATTTTTTGGACATGATAAAAAATGTTTTAACAGGAATCCAAGAAGTCAAAACTATGTTGAAGACTTCACAGGAAATGCAAAGAATGTCCAATCTCCACAATAAGGAGTATTGGACAGTTGAAGAATTGGCTTGGTATTTAAACGCTAAGATGGCAACTATTTATAGTTACACTCACAAGCGCTTAATTCCTTACCATAAAGCGAATGGCTTTAACCTTTTTAAGCGAGAAGATGTGTATGCATTTATCGAGAAAAATAGGCTGAAGTCTAGAGATGAGGTTGGTGGTGATATGGAAGCACTAATGCTTAGTTAACCACAAATTACATTGCAAAATTAAAGAGCTCCCTTAGGAGCTCTTTTTTGTATTAATTAGTTGCTTTAGCTGTTGTTTCTCTTTGTAGTTGTAATAAAGAAAAATTATTGATAAAACCCCTAAGCCAATGCCTACTTGAACTAATAGTTTTTTGTTGAATGTTACAGAATTACCTACCGTATTTATGGGCATTTCTACACTCCCAAATTCGATTGATTTCATGATTTTGTTGTTTTTAAAATGTTAAAGTTTCCGTTTCTTAAATCTTGAATGCAATAGTCATATACAGCCATGTAATTACCATTTCCGTCTGCAGTATTTTGAGTGAAGTAGTGAAAATTAAACCCTGCTCCACGAAGAAATTCTCTACTTACTTTTATTTCTCCCTTTTCAAATAACTTTTTCAGTACAGTTCTATTAGTGTTAAGTTTTGTGTTTGGTTCCCTTAATAACTCTCTTTTTTCTCTTGCTAACATATTGTTGTAGGCAATCTGGTTTGCTCTACAAGCAAATCGTTGATTGTGACGTTTTGGAGTGAATTCTTCACTCGTAAATGGGTCTATTTTTCTCATGACATTTTGTATTAGTTAGTGCAATTTTGCTCTATAAATTTACGGAGTTTTACTGTTGCTTTTCAGACTGAAAGATGTTGTAGGTCTAGTGTTTTTGAATGATTGTTAGTATGGTTTTGATATAATTTTATTTGTATTTATTTACTTCCATTTTTAGGCAATATTTCTCTTTAAATTGTTGATAAAGTATTTTACCCCATTTTATATTCCATTTATCCTTACTGTAAGTTTCATTTACTCTGATGTACATTAATTTGGCAAAAAGGGTAATTCATTTTGATTTAGTACGATATGGTTTTATTTGAAAAATTAAGTAGGGGAGCGTTTTGGTTAAATTATTCTTGGACGAATACCTTGTTAATAGATTTCGCATTAGGGGATTAATTTTAGTGTGTTTTTGTCAAAACGTGACGTTTTCACTCATAACTAAATACTTTTAAAATTAGTCATTTTATTCTAGAGCCTTTACCTATACGAGATTTTGTCAATGTTAGGTTAATATGTTTGAGGTCGTGATATGCGCTCGAACTAAAGTATATTTAAGTCTGTTGTTTAGAACACTATATAGCCCACAGCTATTTTGTTGTAAATAACAATCTATTAACCTCGCATTGCGACACACTAAATATATACTGTTATGATTAAGAAATTCACCCCAATTCTATGGATTGTATTGGTACAATTCTCTACACAAATTTTATGGGCACAGAATAACGACGATAGTCACTATTACTACTATCAAGGAGAGAAGATATACTTGAATATTGATAGAAGTTATATATCGATTAATACAACTGATAGTGATAGCCTATTTTTGGATGGGTATGCTAGTTTTATTGACTCAAAAAGTGAATTTATTGACTTTAATGATAGAGGGTATTTATTACCAACTGATTCTATCGCTAGCTCGAGAATTCATCTCAAAAATTTTCATTCAAAATTAGAACTAAACGATGAAACCCGAAACAATTTAACAAGCTACTCGGATTTACTCAAACAACTTGAAGAAGAAGAAAGTGTACTAAAAGTATCGCCTTGTTTCACTACTCAAGCTGGAGATAGGGTCGGTTTGACTAATAATTTTTTAGTACGACTAAAAAATAAATATGATGAAAACTTACTGTATAATTTTGCTGAAATTCATAACCTAGAGGTTTTAGGAAAAGAACCCTATTCGGGAGCTTGGTATATGATTAGCTGTACAAAAAGTAATCAAAAAAATGCTTTAGAATATGCAAATCTATTTCATGAATCCAATTTATTTTCTAACTCAGAAGCTGAGTTTACATTTAGTAATTCATTCGATTCTGACGATACTTACTATACTGATCAATGGGGGATAGACAATACAGGACAATGGGGAGAAGGATATGCAGGTAATGATATGAATATAAACGAAGCATGGGCTATTTCCTATGGTGATGGTGTTAACGTTGCTATTTTGGATCAGGGATTTGAAATGGATCATCCAGATTTAAGTGGTAATGTACCTGGGGATGGGTATGATGCCACAACTGGATTACTCCATTCTATTGTATATGGCAGACATGGTACTCCTTGTGCAGGAATAGTTGGAGCTGTAAAAGGTAATGGGATTGGTATTGCAGGAGTTGCACCAAACTCAAATTTAGTATCAATTAGTATGGAAAGTACAATATTAGCTAGAATACGTGCATTTGATTGGGCTAGCCAGAATAATATTGATGTATTAAATTACTCAGGACATTCAAACATTGAATCAGTAGAGCTTGAGAATTCTATAGAAAACGCATTGACAAATGGGCGAAATGGAAAGGGAATGGTGGTAGTAATTAGTACGGGGAATGATAATGGTGAGGTACGTTTCCCTGCTAACTCCAACGATAAAATAATTTCTGTTGGTGCAATTGATGTTACAATTAATAAAGCTGCGTCCTCTAATTTTGGTAATGAATTAGATATTGTAGCTCCAGGGGGAGACAATATTGCTACAACTGATAGGCAGGGTAATTCAGGTCAGAATATAGATGTAACTCCTAATGACTATGACAATAAAGATTATACAGCAAGGTTCGGTGGTACATCTGCTGCTGCACCCTATGTAGCAGGCGTTGCTGCGCTGGTTTTATCGGAGAACCCAGAATTAACGAATATACAAGTAAACGATATTATTGAAAGTACGGCTCAAAAAGTTGGAGATTATGTTTATTCAGTAAGTGGTAATAGACCAAATGGCGATTGGAATAATGAGATGGGCTATGGTTTTGTAGATGCACATCAGGCTGTTATTGCTGCCTCTTTAATGCCAACCGCTAGTGCAGGTTCAGATTATTCTTTTTGTGAGACAGGGGAAGAGTTTAACTTAATAGCTGAAAATATCGACGAGAATGAAACCTTTTATTGGCAATACCCTGATGGGACTAATGCTCCTGACAATGTTAATATTACACTAACTCTGAATGCTTCTAGTTCAGGAATATATACTCTGTATTATTTTAATGAAAACTACTCTGGTCCTTACTCAGACCAAATGTCATTGACTGTTATCAATGAGAATACAGATTTAGAATTAGTTCAATTACACCCTTGTTCAGGTGTTGAAAATGAAATTATTGCTGAGCTAGATGAGGATTTGTCTTATTTATGGTCAAGTAACTGGTCTGGGTTTGTGAATCCTGGAGATACAGATATATATGCTTTTGAAAGTGAAACCCCATTTGTTGTTAGCCTTACTGCTACCCACAACGAATGTAATGTCGAGATTACTGGGTCAATAACTATTGGTTTTATTGATGAATATTTTGAGCTGATTATGGAAGCAGTTAATCCAATGTGTCCTGGTGAATCTGTAGAAATAGGTATAGTAAACGATGAGGCTTATACCTATAATTGGATAAGTAACGATAATATAGATTTCAATGATGAGGAGAATACAACCAGTAGTATAAACGTAAGTCCAACAACAACTACTACGTATCAACTTACAGCAACAGGCGTTTCTTGTGCCTCAGAAATCCCTGCTGATATAACTGTTGAAATAATTAACGAAACAATAAATATTGACTTAGGAAGTGAAGGCCAAATTTGTTTAGGTGAATCTATCACCATAGGTGTACCTCCAATAGAAGGCTATACTTATAACTGGTATTCAAATGGTGGACCTGCTTTTGCGAATGAATCATTAATTCCTATAACAACATCCGGAAATTACGTTTTAATTGCTTCTGGTACTGGTTCTTGTGGTATTATACAAGGTGGGGCTCACATTTACATAAATGTACTCGATGAAACCCTACCAATTGACCTAGGCGAAGACCAAACACTCTGTTATGGAGAGTCCATTATTTTAAACGATATGGAAGCTTCGGAAGACCACAGTTATCAATGGTTTACAATTGAAACGGGTGATGACCCTATACATTTTGATAATTCTTACGAAATAATAGTGGAGGAATCTATCGAATATTCTTTAATCGTAAACGGTGAACATTGCGAAAATGTAGGCTTTGGGGATAATGAAATTATGGTAAATGTACTCGATGAAACTGTAACTGTTGATGTGGGTGAAGACCAAACTATATGCAATGGAGAATCGGTAACTTTAGAGGTTAACCTCTCAGCAGATGACTATGATTTTGAATGGACAAATTATATGAATCAAACGCTCTCTACTACAAACTTTCTAACAACTATCCCAAACTACTCTACTACTTATACCTTAAGCCTAAGTACAGATAATTGCGCTAGTGTAGCTGTTGGAAATACCAGTGCTATAATTACTCTTGAAGACAATACCTGCAACTGTGGAGAATATTACCATCATACATATAGAAATGTGTCAGAAACCCAAACTTGGAGCTTAGACGGGTTCCTAATGCCGTCATTTACAGAGGTAGTAGCCCCTCCAGGAGTACTCCGTATAGAAAACACTCTTAGAATACTAGCAGGGGTTACTTTAACATTAAGCCCCGATGTTACCTTAGAATTTGGGGCAAATGGTAGAATAACCGTAGAACAAGGAGCCGAATTAATTGTAAACGGAGCTACCATTACCAAAGCCTGTGAGGATCCTTGGAATGGAATAGAAGTTTTTGGAGATGATGAGCTCAACCAATATGGAATCAACCAAGGAAAGGTAGTCTTAAAAGAGGAAGCTCGTATAGAATATGCCAAAATGGGCGTGAGTTTAATTGGTCATAACGAAGATTACAGTGAATATTGGGGTACAGCAGGTGGAATTTTAATAACCAATGAAGCTACCTTTTACAATTGTTTAAACGCTATACAGTTTGTGGAATACCAAAACTATAATGCTTCAGATGAACCGACATATAACCTAAGTTCACTAAAAAACACGCAGTTTATAGTAGACGACGCACTTAATGACGTATTTGATGGTGGGAACCTCACACAAATTTCTATGTGGCGTGTACAAGGAATACGCTTGAGAAATTGTGATTTCGAAAATCAAATTACGTCTACCAATCCAGATGAATTTAACAAATTCGAAGGTGTAGGACTATCTGCTGTTAATGCAAGCTTTAAACTCATAGCGAATCCAACTACCTTAATGATTCCAACCTCAGAGAGCCAATACGAGCGTTCGAGTATTTCGGGGTTTTTGGCAGGTGTTGCCGTAAACAATAGCGACGAACTGGGTGCAATACGTATAAATAGAACTGACTTTAGTGATAATTATTTAGGAGCTTTTATAAATAATAGCAATTACAGCACAATTACCAGAAATACTTTTGCTGTTCCTGAAAATGAAACTTGGGCAGGAATAGTAGGCTACGCCAGTTCTTATGGTTTAGCCTTAGACCATTCCACTTTTTATACGGTAGAAGAAAATGTATTTACAGGAATTGAAAATCCAAGTACAAATACGGCAGGTTTATCTATTCATACTTCGGGTTATCTGGACAACGAAATTTACCGAAATGAGTTCAATGATTTAGTCTATGGAACTATGGTATATGGGGTGAACGGATATAATAACCTCTATGTACTAGGTTTAGACTTAAAATGCAATGACTATGGTGTAGAAAACCTAACTAGCGATAATAATAATACCGACATCTACCTGCACACTTATGCGGTTATAGATGCCGTACAAGGAATGCCAGGCGACCAGCAAAGTCCTGCAGGAAACCGATTCTCCAACAACCCAGGCAACCTACTAGACGGAAATATTGCCATTCGAAATCCTGAATTTAATATCCAAGCCTATTTTCATCATACAGAACAGTTTACAAGACCTGATTATAGCTTAGATGAAAAGGTGAATAAAGTGCCTACACCCTTTGACTTCGGAGACAACCGCAACATCCCTTGTCCGAGTAATTTAAGCTATGGACCTATTAAACATCAGGAAGAGAATAAGGGCTTGATAGTAGAAAAAAGACTGTCTTTAGAGCTATTAGAAGACCAGTATAAGAACATTTTAAATGGAGGGATAAAACCTGAAATAATGGAACTCTTGGTAGATGATTTTGCCAGTTCTTCGGCTATTCGTCAGAAATTAATACTGGGAAGCCCTTATTTATCCGACGATGTATTGATAGCGGCTATTACCAGACAAATACCTTTAAATCAATGGCATTTAACCGAGGTATTGGTATGGAATGGACCACTTACAAAAAGAGTTATTAAAGCTTTTTACCAAGCACAACCGCTAACTCCCTATTTGGCGAGTTTGGTATTGAATAAAGACGGGAATTCTCAACGTTTGTTATTAGAATTGGCTCAAAAAGGCTTGAGTGAAGAAATTGTTGCTTTAGAAAAAGACTACCTCTTTACGGCTTTTAACGATGAAAGTATAGAAAACCCTTATACCTTAGCGTATTATTTGTACGAAGACCAAAACACGCCTGAAGCAATGCGTATAAAAATTTCGGCTTTAGTGCAGCAACAACACTACCAAGAGGCATATAATTTAATTAATGACTATGCCCAGGAGATTACCGATAACTACGCTAGTTTTAAACTAATAGAACTAGACTTAGAGCAATCAGGGCTCAATTGGTTCCAAATGAGTAGCAGTCAGCAAAATACCCTGCAACAAATAGCCATGCAAACGGAAATATATGGAGCCCAAAATGCACAGGTAATATTAGATTTGGTAAACGACAATCAACTAACAGAATACATTTTACCTATTGCCGAACCTTTAGAAATGCGTCAGGCACTCAGCTATAATTATACGGCAGTCAATAGAAACTTACTAAGTTTATCGCCTAACCCTACAAATGGAGAAGTATATGCGTCATACGAGCTGCCAGAAAATTACAAACAAGCACAATTAGAGATTTATAATTCTATGGGGCAAAAGGTGGATGTACTTGATATTTCATCTAGTAAATATCTAAGCAGGCTCAATTTCGAACACTATACTTCAGGTATTTACTTGGTAAGTTTAGTGGTGGACGGGATGAAGATTGAAAGTCAATCTTTAAGTGTTATTACTAAATAAGTTTGCTATGAAAAATATACTGTTTTTAATAGCTCTACTTCATTTCTCATACATCAAGGCTCAAGAGACTTGGGTGTATGAAAATGACTATGGAAAAGGAACACAAATTTTAGAATCGTATGACGGTGGCACCTTACTACTTGCCATAGAGTATTGGCAGCAAGGAGATGGTAAACTCATAAAATTAAACAATACAGGTGTTGTATTATGGGAGCATACAATTTCAGATAATACTGAAACACTTACTGGAATAAAATTAGCAGAGAGTACTGATGGATCTATTTATATAGGAGGCTTGACTTTTAATTACGAAGAATTTTTGGGTGATGCTTTCTTGCTAAAATTAGATGCCTGCGGTGATTTAATCTGGTTTCAAGAATATGGAGTTCAAGGAGTGATGGATTATATTACTGAAATATTCCCAAATGAAGATGGCTCTATAATTATACAACAGATGATTGGATCTAGCGAGGGACGTTTTACTTTAAGAAAATTAAACGATAAAGGAGAAGTACAATGGACAAAACAACACTTTCAAGAAATTGGGAGTAGCCCAGATGGAATGATTCGAACCAGCGATGGTGGTTTTGTTCTCAATGGTTCTGTATATGTACCCCCATATTACGACTTAGATTCTCCTTTAGGATACATAAGAAATGCTGTAGTAAAAACAGATAGCCTTGGTACTGAAGAATGGGTAAATATTTATAGATGGGAGGAGGATAATACAGATACTGTTTTTAGAAGCTCAGGGGGGGGGGTGCAACAACTTGGTAATAACAATTTTATAGCTGCCACTCTAAATAGAAATGCGCCTTATTTTAGACCTGTAATGTATGAGCTAAATACGAATGGAGAAATGATTTACAACAGGCTTATTGGTAAGCCTGATACGGTTTATGATACAACCAAAACAATTCTTTTATCAGATTCTACTCTACTAATCGCTACTTCGGCATCTTTACCCGAAACAGATTTACAACGACATTTAGAAGTCTATAAAATGGATTTACAAGGAAATAAATTAGCTGAGTTTGTAGATAATAATAACCTCTTAGTAACACGTGATTTTAGATTTAATTCAGACAGCAGTTCTGTATTTATAATGCCTGCCGCACGTAGTATAAATGGCAATTACAGCCTATACGCTCTAAAACTCAACCCTTACACCATGGAGTTAGACAGCTTTGCTTTGGAGGACAATACTGAATACGATTATTTCTGTTCAGGGGGTGTGGTAGAGCAAACTATTAATTTTCCAAACTTGGGAGTAGAAGACCTTTTTGTAAAGGAAAAACAACAATTACGTATAGCCCCAAACCCTGCAAAAAACTATACCTATGTCTATTTTGAGATAGAAAACTACAATCGCACCGCTAAAATAGAAATACACAATCTACAAGGTCAACAAATATGTAGTTTCCCTACACTTGCCAGCGAGGGGCGTTTATATCAAGATTTGAGTTCCTATTCTTCGGGTATCTATATTGTGTCTTTAATACTTGATAACAGAGTGGTGGAAACTCAACAGATGGTGGTTGAGTAATAGAAAAAAGAAGGTAGGATATGTGTGGTGCCTTAAAATAGATTTCAAACTTTTCTTTGTAAAATCTATAGTGTTGGAATATCCTTAGCTATCGCATACTGATTAAAACTAGAATGAATATCGAAGTCGATTTTGTGTTATCAGTTACTATAACTCGACGTACCTTCTCTAGTTCACTTGCTCTTCAGATCTATTGTTTTCATCTATATGCTTAGTGGAGGCTATTGAGAAGCGATTTTCGAGAAAGTCATTAGGGGTCACTAAATGCGCTTGAGGGGTTTTATATTTGGGCAATTCAAAGTATGTAAACGTAATTGGGTTTATCTATAGTTATGGGCAAGGGAAAGAGACACTCTGCATTAAATAAACTGAGATGAAAAAATCAGAAAGAAATTTAATTATAGCATTACTCCTAATTATTTACCTTTTGATAGTAGGCGATGATTTTAAGGATAATACTATTATTCAAAATACAATAGCCATTGCATGTAGTATTATAGCTCCTATAATTGTCTTTTTTGTGGATTCATTTCTTTCAAATCTTATAAGAGTAAAACTTTGGTTTATTTCAAAACTACGATATCGAAATAAGAAAATTCGAGTATCAATGTCTTACATATACAGAATTCATATAAATGATAAATATTTACTGGTTAAAAACTCTAAATCGGATTATTATCAACCAGTTGGTGGAGTTTATAAGATTTTAGCCGAAGACATTGGTTATTTAAAAGATAACTTTGATTGGGGTAGAGACCCTTATATGAAAACAAATGGAGAGAAAAGAAATGATTTGAGAGGTACTGTTCCAATGCCGAAACTATTAAGCTTTTTAGACTGGTTCAAATCTCAAAAAAATAGAGAAATTTCTCATTGGCGTGAATTCTTCGAAGAACTAATAAAAACTGAGGTATTAAATATTGAGGTTTTCCCACATTTTGAATATAGATATGCAGGTACGGTTTTAACACCAATTAAGAAATCAAAAAAATGGAAAGACTGTCTTGAGATACTATCATATGATGTTTTTGATTTAATTCCTACAAAAGAACAAGAATCAAAACTAATGAAAACTCAATCTGAGGAAATTAATGAAATTACATGGTTAGATGAATCAATTATTCTGGATAATGGTGTAATAAACAAGGATGAAGAAGTTAAAATTGGGCAGCATTCTAAATGGACCATTGAAATGAAACACTCTAAATAATATTATATGTATTTTTTAAATAATAAAACAGCTCAAATTGATGACTTATTAGCTCGAGCTGCTGAAAAACTTCAACTTGATAAAACTAGAAGAGAAAAGATTGAAAGTTCATATCAAGCTATTCAAGAAGTTTTAGATAATGACCAAGATTATTTTGAATCAAAAAACTTCGAGATTTATCCACAAGGCTCTGTAAGAATCGGTACTACCGTAAAACCATTTGCTGAAAATGAATTTGACTTAGATATTGTTCTTCATATTAGAGATAATGTTTATGAGCAAACTGACCCATTGAAGGTTTTTAATGAATTAAAAAGAGTATTGTTGGCTAATGGGAATTATAAAGATAAAGTTGAACCCAAAACAAGATGTGTTAGATTAGATTATGCAGGGGATTACCATATGGATATTCTCCCTGGTTGTCAGCATAGTAATCATGACGAAGATAAAATAGTAATTCCAGATAGAGAGTTAAAAGAGTGGTTAATAAGTAACCCAAGAGGCTATGCGAAGTGGTTTATGGGCAAAGCTGAATCAGTAAGTCAATCATTATTAGAGAAGGCTTATGCTGTAGAGGAAATACCTTCAGATGATTTTGCAGCTAAAAAACCATTGCAAAGAGCTGTTCAGATTATAAAAAGATACCGTGATATATTTTTTGAAGAATCACCTGACTTTGCAACTCCTAGTATAGTTTTGACAACTCTTGCAGGGCAGCTTTATCAAAGTCAAGAATCAATATTCGAAACGATTGATAACATAATTTCTCAGGTTTATGGTAAGGTAAATTTAAGTAGGGTAAATAGAATAAAAGTCTTAAATCCAGTTGATAATGAAGAGGATTTCACAGATAAGTGGGAACGTGAACCTCAATATTATAGTGAATTTATCAGGTTTACAGAAGCTCTTTACCAAAATTGGGAAAAACTCAAGCAAGATAATGGGATTATCGAGGAAAGTAATATTCTTAAAGGATTGATAGGTGAAAATTTGTATTCAGAGAGTGCAAAACAACAAGCCTTATTAACCGAGGATTATAGACAGAAAGGAAAAGTGTTTTCGTCAAGTACTACAGGTCTATTAGGGTCTCAGAAGAATTCAGATAAGCCAGTTAAGAAAAATACATTTTTTGGAGAGTGAGAAAATATTGGAAAAACAATTTAGCTATTCCTGTTCAATATGCTAATGTAAAAAAGGAATATCCTCAATTTAAAACGAGTATATTAAAGGATTCTTTATTAATTAAAGGAGATTTACAACCTACCCCTAGAAGTTGTACATACCAATTTAAGATAAGGTATTATGTAGGTAAACGTCCAAAAATTAAGATAACAAATCCTGAATTAAAAAGAAATTTTAAAAATGAGAAGATTCCTCATGTATATTCAGGAAATGAATTGTGTTTATATTATCAACAATACAAAGAATTTGACTCAAAGTGTAAGATTTCAGATTACATAATTCCTTGGATAAGTCTTTGGTTGTATTATTACGAAATATGGCATATAACTGGAGAATGGCTTGGAGGTGGGAAACATCCAAGAATAAAAGAGGCTTAACCCCAGCCCATACACTGTATATGAAATCATAGCCACCTATCGGCTGGCAACGCTTCATATACTAAACGTTGGCTTTAGTTGACCATGAAAAACAAAGCCTACATCTATTTTGATGAATTTGGAAATATCCATTTAGATGCAGAATCGAAACTAGGGGCTTTTTCTCATTTTTAAAATAAAATTGTAAACGACGTTGTCCTCCAGGTCAATTTGATTCTGAAAACAGGAGTAGTCTAAAAGGTTTCTTTGTGCACTGAGCTTGATTGGTGAAAAATTATTAAACAATTTGTAATATATTAAGTTAATAAGTAAACGTTTTAAAACAAAGCTCCTCCCGAATGTTTTGGAGGGGCTTTTTTATGCTTTTTTTTTTATTTCACAGAGTGAAATACGACATATTGTAGTATTATAATCTAGCGCTAAGTGATGCAGATTCCTTCGTGATGATAGATTGGTATTGGTTTTTTTTATTTTTAAATAACATTTTAGGTATCATAAGCTTAGCTCGACAGTGTTTAATTTAGTCTTTAACTTATTTATTCACATAAAAATGAAAATTATGAAACAGAAATTTACGATTTTATTAAGTCTGTTGAGTTTGCTAACAATCAGCAAACCAACTAAATTAATTGCACAATGCACCGAACCCCCAGTGTCAGCATATTTAGCTTCTAGTTTAAGTGGTGGTACTACAGTTGTAAATCAAGCCATACTCTTTGAATCTGATTTTGTTGTTGACGTTGATTTAATCTTTGATAATTGCACATTGTATTTTGATCCTGGAGTGAGTATTACAGTGCAAAATAATAGCATATTAACAATTGAAAATAATAGTTATTTAACAGTATGTGATCCTACTTTGGATATGTGGGAGGGCTTAAGAGTAGATGGTCCTGGAAACATGATTATACTTAATGATTCAAAAATAGAGCATGCTGTTTATGGAATAAACTCATCTTTAGGAGGCTCATATGATGTTCATAATTCTAGATTCTCGGGTAATTATATTGGTGTTTATGCACATGATTATACTGGTACTTTAAATGGGACTATTGAAGGAACAATCTTTGAACAAGTCCTAGATGCAAGCACAGGTCTACCTTTAGATTTGTTAACCAATCCTATTGGAGCATTAAATGGGCACTCTGGAGTATATGTTCAAAATATAGGTCATGCTACTATAGGTAGTGATTTATCAGCTGTAAATTATTTCACGAATGTAGCAAAGAGTGGTGTTCACTGTGACTATAGTGATGTTGTTGTTGAAAATTCGGTGTTTAAAATCGGAGATATGCAGACTGGTGTATATTCGCTTGGAAGTGGTGCGTTTGGCGAACTACTTACAGTTAAAGGGTGTTATATGACTCCTGCAGGAGTTGATAGTTATTATGGCATTTTTTCTAACGGACATCCTTCTATGATTGAGAATAATGATATTATTGGTATTACGAACGGAATTCGATGTACTGATATGGGAGCTAGTTTTATTTTTGATAATAAAATTTCTGATGCAGAAGTTGGTATATCTATCGATCAAGTATTGCCAGCAAGTACACTTAATGCAGTTATATTTGATAATGAACTTACGAGCTGTAGAAAAGGGATTAGAGGTACAAATATCCCATCAAATAGTAATGGTAGTGACATGTTTGTTATTAATAATAATAGCATACAAAACACAAATTCATCATTTGCTAGTTCTTCAATTTCAGAATACGGTATTCAAGTTAACAATTGTGATGTTGCTTCGGTGGTAAATAATTTTATAAGTCTAAATAGATCGACTTCATCAATTCTAAATGATGATAAGCGAGCAATTCAAATTAGTGAATGTTCAGGCTCCATTGTTTCTGAAAATGAGATACACACAGCAGGTTCAGGTATTTGGGTGTCAGGCTTGTGTAACGATACTCGTTTTACTTGTAATGCGATGAGAAATACTAATTTTGGTTTTAATTTCTTACCAACATTTGGTACTGCTGCAACCGAAATTAGTACACAAGGATATATAGATACTGATGGCGTGTATATACCTAATGATAATATTTGGATAGATGGATTTGTCGGTGATTTTAGGACTTATGGTGGCCCCTTAAATACTCCCATAGATTGGTACTCTAGAGAAGCTTTACTATCTCCAAATGTATATAATGTATTTGGTCCTTTAGGACCAGGTGTTTCGAATATAAATTACATTCCATTTACAGGAATAACCGAAGTAACTTCTTGTTCCGGAAATAATGGTATAGGTACTTTTTGGGCTGTACCAAGAGGTCTTTTAGACCCAATAGTAAAGGATGAAATTATTCGAGAAGTATTAAGTAATGAGTTTGATACAAAGAGTAAGGATTATGTGTATAAAAATTTATTGGAAAGACCTGATCTTTTTGATTTAGGCACATCTGATGATATTGTTTATGAAAGTTTTTTCGAGTTGATGCAAAACTCAAATATTGGCTATTTCAGAGATGTATTGTCTAAGATTGATGCTAGGAATTACGAGGAAGCACTAGTGCAAAATGCATCTATTTGGGCAGAAGACTTGATGGAGGAAAATCAAAAAGTTGTTACCCTTTTGTATTTAGATAAATTTAGAAAACATATTGAATTCAGTGCAACAGAAGTGGAGACTTTAGAGAATATTGCAACACTAACGCCATATTTAGGAGGAGATGCCGTTTATTCTGCAAGAATAATGCTTGATTTATGGCCTGAAGAAACGGGTGTGGCATATCGTACAGATGGTTCAATACAAGGTGAACAAATTGACTATGAATTAATGGATAGATTTAAGGTTTATCCGAATCCTGCCAAGGATTACATTACTGTTAGCTTTATTGAAATAAAAGATTTAGAGGGGGTTATTTTCTATATTTATAATATGATGGGTGTTGAAGTTAGGCATGAAGTGCTTGATTTTAATTTCAACAGATTAGACATGGATATTAGTTCATTAAATTCTGGTATTTACTTCTATACGCTAGAAAGAAATGGAGAAATTATATTAAAGAACCAGCTGGTTAAAATTGATTAATTTTAAGCCCCGCAAACAAATGTTTGCGGGGCTTAATAAATATTTTACTATGAAGAACACACTTTTATTGTTATTTATCTTGATTCCAAATTTAGTGATATCTCAAAACTTAGTACCTAACCCTAGCTTTGAGGAGTATGAATGTTTACCTACTATACATGCAAACGATATGATTAATTGTGCACCACCATGGTTTGCAAGCCCCCATTCAGAATTCTTTAATTATTGGTCAACAGGCTCACCAGATTATTTTAACAATAATATGGAGTTTGATTATGTATGGACAGTTGACTATGTGCCTCCACAACCTAGAACTGGAGATGGTTCAGTTTCATTTATTCCAGTTTTTTCAGCTTATGATCCTATTGAGGGATATGATTATATCTCAAACCATAATATTGAATCAATTCAAGTTAAATTAATTGAACCTATGGTTGAAGGCGAGTTCTATGATGTTAGTTTTTATGTTGCATTGCCTGATAAACTAAATTTCATGAATGTTAATCACCTTGGAACAGATGAATTAGGGGTTTACTTCCATACAGACACCGTTTTTACGCAGGCTTGGCTAGAAAGTTTGACTACACATAGAGACTCGATAGAAAATGTCGTAAGATTAGATTCATCGGGTTTAGATAACTCTGGCGTTCTAGTTCCTTATTTCTCAGAATACTTACAAGAACCAGATTTAAAGTTAAACCAATTATTAGTAAATATTGGCGAATGGATTCGTGTAGATACAGTGTTGTATGCTGATAAAGCATATGAATATATGTATTTTGGACAGTTTAACTGGTATACCGAGATAAATACGATAGATCCTGAGCCATCATTTCCATGTTATAATTTTGCAAGAGTAATACTAGATGATGTCTCTGTATCATTACATAACTCAATAAAAGAAACGGCTAACGCGGGTAACGATACAACACTTTGCATAGGTGAAAGTGTGGTGCTTGAGAGTCATGATTTAGAAAACTACATTTATCATTGGGCAGATATCCTAGGCAACGAGTGGGATATAGCTAATCCTACAGTAAATCCAGAAACCACAACGACCTATTATTTAAGTGTAAAGGATTTTGCATTTAACGAAACCTTCGATAGTATCACAGTCACCATAGATGAGTGTAACGAGAGTCTTGCAGATGTTTATGCTTCTCAGATTAAAGTATTTCCAAATCCAGTAACAACTATTGTTGAGATAGTAAGTGAATATGCCATTAATTCATGGAAGCTTATGGATGTCTTGGGGAAGGAAGTCGCTAGTAGTAGGTGTCTGGTATCAAGTAAAAACTTATTACTTGATGTTTCGAGTTTTGATACAGGGCTTTATTTCTTGGAGATGGAAATTGATGGAGTTCTAGTTGTTAAACAACTAATGGTGGAGTAAGCCCTTTAATAGTAAATAGATTTAAAAAAGCTCCTCCCGAATATTCGGGAGGGGCTTTTTTATAAGGCTATTTTTTTATGAAAATAAACCAATGATAGAGAGTTGTTTGCTATTAGGAATTGAATTAATAGATGAGCTGATATATAGGAAGTATTGTACTTAGTTTTACTATGTTTGTTTGATGAGGTATATCAAACTAATTCTCTGCTTGTTTATGGCAATAACTAGTGTTGTAGCACAAGAATATGATTTAAAATCATATTCTGAAGGTGATGGTTTATCTAGTGCGGTTGTTTACTCTATTACTCAAGACGAACTCGGTTATTTATGGCTAGGCACATCATATGGCTTAAACAAGTTTGATGGTCAAAAATTCAAACAATTTTACACTAATGATGGTCTTTTAGATAATCGGGTTAGTAAAGTAAATATTGATAATGAAGGTGTCTTGTGGATTAAAACAGGAAAAGGAATTCAGAGTTATAATGGTCATGATTTCTCACGGATTGATTCATTGGGTAGTAATTCAGCATATTTTAATGAAGTTAATATAGTCTTCGAATCTAGTGACAATATTCCTTTTGATTTTAAAATTGTAGATACGCTCAGTTATAATAATCAATTGTTCGTGGCGACCTATGGAGGCGGGCTATGGACTTATGACAAAGGTTTATGGAATCAGATTGATGATAAATTTCTTTTTGACAGAAGTATTTATGATTTGTTTGTGGATAAGGATAATAATTTCTGGATTGCTAGTAATTATGGCATCACACTCCTAAGTGAATCTGAATTTCAGAAAGCGATTTTTGATTATATTCATGGAGCTTTTGAAATGATAGAATTTGAAGATGAACTATGGATTGGAGGGAGGTATGGAGTCGATAGGATCTCAACAAACTCAATTGAGAAATATATTTTAGAAGAAGGAGCTAATTTTATCCTATGTATGGGGCTAAATAATGAAGGTCAACTACAAGCTGGTGGTATTGGAGGTCTGCTATATGAATGGAATGGGGATGAATATATAGTTAAACATGAATTTGACGAATTTTTAAGAGGTGCTTTCGTTTATGATATAGAAACATATAAAAGCCAGACATATTATGCATGTGAAAATAAGGTTTTAGTAGCCTCTGGGGATTCTATAGGTGTGTTCGATTTTGGAATCGATATTGGTTTATGTTACGACATACAAGTTGATGGTAATCGCTTGTGGTTTGCTACTTCCGAAGGTTTAGTTCTTTATTCAAGCAATAGTATAAAGATATACAATTCTGATAGTGGAATGACTGATCACAGCGGACGAGTTGTAGAAGTTGATGATTATGGAAATGTTTGGTTTGGAACATACTCGAGTGGGCTAATTCAATTTGATGGAGAAAATTTTAAAACTTATGGAAAGAAAAATGGGCTTAATAATGAATTGATAAAATCAATTCAATGGGATGTAAATAGAAGTAGTATTTGGGTAGGGACTAATGATGGCTTACATCAATTAAAGATAAATGCTCAAGGAAAAGTTGTTGATGTACAAATGTATGCAAAACCAACCGGATACCCATTTTTGTTCTGTCATAATAAGTCGCTTTTGATTAGAAATGATGGAAGTTTGTTGTTTTCAGTTAATACTGATAACAAGACGCATGAAGAGTCTGTGTATTCATTTAGTTCAGGTAAAGTATTAAATGAAAGTGACTCTCCGAATATTACTATCGAATCTTTACAAGTATGGAATGAGGATTATATATTAAGTAATGAGTTACCAAATTGGGAAGTTATCATAGACGGCCAAGAGTTTAATTATAAAGATAATCATTTAAGTTTTCAATTTGGTTCTACACATTTTACAGAGCGACATTTTGTTGAATACCAATGGTATCTAGAAGGTTATGAGGATAGTTGGCGTCCTTCTACACACGAAAGTTTTACAACGTATACAAATCTATCACACGGAACTTATACTTTAAATTTAAGATCAAAAGTACCTTTGAGTAATTGGTCTACTATAAAGACTTATAATTTCACAATTACACCTCCATTTTGGCTTAGGTGGTGGTTTATTTGTCTAGCTATTGTACTATTATCATGGAGTTCTTATACTTTGATAACTTTGCGGCAAAAGCGAAAACACAAAGAGCAGATTAAGGAGCTTCATCAGTTAAAACAAAAAGCAGAATTAGAATTAAAGGCTTTAAGAGCTCAGTTTAATCCACACTTTGTCTTTAATGTTCTCAATTCAATTCAATCAATTATCTTAGATCAAGATGATGAGAATGCAATTATCTATTTGAGTGACTTTTCAAAGTTAATGCGGATGACTTTAAACTATTCTAGAGAGAAGGTAATTGTTCTGAGAGATGAATTAGAGTTTTTGGACTTGTATATAAGTTTAGAGCAGTTGAGGTTCGAACAAGCATTTGAATTGTGTGTAGAGGTTGATGAGTTTGTAGATACTAATAATTTTCAACTACCCCCACTTATTTTACAGCCTTATGTAGAAAATGCCATAAAGCACGGTTTACTGAGCAGGGGAACTGGAAGAAAACTTGATGTAAAGTTCAACCTAGAGCATGAAAAGTTAAAATGTACTATCAAAGATAATGGAATTGGTAGGGAGAAATCTGAGAAGAAGAAAAATAAGGGTCATAATTCAAAAGGGCTTATTATGATGCAAGAGCGAATTGATTATTTGAACTTAGCTTATGATACAAGTGACTTTTCACATATGATTACTGATGTTCTAAATGAGAAAGGTGCTGTATGTGGAACACAAGTTATTATTTATATTCCCACAAATCTTTAAATCATTCTTATGATTATAAAATCGATTATTGTAGACGATGAATTTAAAGCAAGGAATAGCTTACAAAAGCTATTAGCTAGATATTGTGAAGAGGTGAAAATAGTTGCAAGTCTAGATAATGTAAACGATGCCGAAATGGCAATTCGTAAATACAATCCTGATGTTGTTTTTTTAGATGTTGAAATGCCAGATTATAATGGCTTTGATCTGTTGGAGAGATTTAATTCTCCAGATTTTGAAGTTATCTTCACGACCGCACATCCAAAATTTGCCATTAATGCTTTTAGGTACTCCGCCATTGATTTTTTACAAAAACCAATAGATTTTAGATTGCTAACAGAATCAGTAGAACGCTATAAACAAAAGACTGATAACAAATATCAGAAAGAGCGCTATGAATTGCTTTTTCAAAATATGCATTTTAACCCTAATAGCTTTAATAAAATAACGATTCCAACTAGAGAAGGATTTCAGTTTATAAATGTAGCTGATATTGTATGTATAAAAGCTGACCGCGCCTATTGTGATGTTCATCTACTTACAGGAAGGGTGATTATAGCGTCTAAGCCTTTAAAAGACTTAGAAGAAACGCTTCCTAATACTCTTTTTTATAGATGTCATAAATCGTATTTAATAAATTTGAATTTATGTACTGAATATGTTAGATCGGAAGATCAAATTATTATGATTAATAAAGATATCATACCATTAGCATCAAGATCAAAATCTGAATTCGTAACCTTACTTCAAGAGCGAAAATAGATTTCAGCTTATAATTTAGAATATGAATAGCACCTTTGGTGCTATTTTACTTTGTAATACTTTTTATTTTAGAATTTCACATCTAATTATAACGGCCATCGACTGTTGTTTTATTTCAGTTTAACAATTCCCCTTCGTATTCACTCCTTCTATTGATTGATCATATTTACGTTCGTACGTAAAATCGTAACGTTTATCTCTGTGTGATCGCGATGGGAAGTTCGATGACAAATGCCTTGCTTTTAGGGGTAGTTTCGTCCTGTTCAAAAGTGATTTAGGTCTCCTCCAATAATGAAAAGGCTTCTGCAAATCATTAAATATACTCATTAAAATATCTCAATATGTCATTGATAAACGAACTATCTAGGCTTGATAAGTTTTTCGATTTAGTGCAAATAAGTACTACAGGCTCTGTAAAATCTTTAGCCCAAGTCTTTGCCGTTTCAGAGAGTACTATTAAACGTATGGTAAAGGATTTAGAGTTCTATAAAAAAGTTGAAATAAGGTATTGTCGCCAGTGTAAGAGCTATGTGTTAAAATAACCTAATCAATTATTTCTATAAGTAAGATTTACAACTAACAGTGAAAAACGTAAAGAATGAGAATGAAGTTCACCCCTTTATTTAGTGCCCTATTAATGTACATTGGAATGCATAGCTTGATAGCACAATCAACAAGTGATTATTATCATTATATAGAATTCACAGTTAGTGACAATCAAAATTGGAATCTTAATACTCTTCCAATAAATGGAAATGTGAGTGCTCCAAATGGTGTGTTAAGAATAGATCAACTGTTAACCATCGAGACAGGTAATACATTGGTTATAAATTCTGATATACAATTAGAATTTGGACATTATGGAAGAATAAGTATTGAGCCTGAAGCTGAATTAGTTGTTGATGGTGCGGTTATTACTAAGGGATGTGACGGTTATTGGTATGGTATAGAAGTATTAGGTAGGGAATACGAAAGTCAAACAGATATCTATCAGGGAAGAGTACATCTAAAAAATGATGCTACTATAGCATTTGCAAAAACAGCAATTTCATTAATAGGTCTTGATGATGAGTTTAATTATGAATGGGGAACTTCAGGAGGTATACTTAAGGCTGAAAACATGACATTCAAAAATTGTCAAACAGCTGTACAGTTTATGGAGTATGAAAATCATAATTCAAGCGGTGCAGAGATTAATAATGTTGGTACTATCATCAATTGTTCGGTTCTAGTAGATAATGCGATAAATGATGTTTTTACCGAAGGTGAGCTTATTGGAATTAGCTTGTGGGGAGTTGATGGTGTACATATTGGAGCTTGTGATTTCGTAAATAATATCACTAATAAAGGTTCTTCATTATTTAACATTCTGCCGAGTGTAGCGATAAAGGCTGTCGATGCTTCGTTTAGATTAGGGGCTGAGTACCCAGGTTTAACACTACCAGTAATTCCTGATGAAAGTTTATATGATAGAAGTGAAATTTCTGGTTTTGAATATGGGATTGATGTAAGTAATATAGATGAATTAACTAGCGTGTATATAGATCGTACTGATTTTTATGGAAATCGTGTTGGTGCCTTCCTAAAGAATACTAAAGCTGCTAGATTAAGCAATAGTTCTTTTTCTGTTCCTTCACTGATTAATATACAAGAAACTTATAAGGATATTTCCACCGTAGGGGCACATTTTAAAAATTCAAACAGATATATTATAGAGGAAAATGAGTTTTATGGTACTAATGAAGGAAACTTTGGTTTGGATAATTTTGATGCAGGACTTGTTATTGAGTCTTCTGGTAGTTTGACTGACGATAGAGTATATAGAAATGGTTTTGATAAATTGAGTTATGCATTTATGATTTATGGTGTAAATGGAAGTGATAATCTGTTTGGACATAAGGGCTTAGAATTTAGATGTAATGACTTTGGTTATAATAGTAGTTTAGGTTCTAATACCCTTAATTATAAAGATATTTATTTGTTTTCTGATGCTGTTATCGACCTTACTCAAGGTGTGATAAGTGCTCGTGCAGACCAAGCATCAGGAAATAGATTTAAAGAAAAAAGTACTGTTAATGGACATATTGAGATTGCTAATCCAAGTCTACAACTAGAGCATTATTACCATCATGAGGATCCCTATGCGGTACCTGAAAATAGTGATAATACCAAAATACAAACAAAAAGTACAGAGAATGAATACGGGCAAGATAAAAATGAATCATGTCCTGGTAGAGGTCCTGTCGGACCATTAGTTTATGATCCATATCGTAGAGTTGTGATTGAGGATATAAGGGATGGGTATTCTGTTTTGGATGATAATTATAAAAGTATTTTAAACGGAGGTTTGAAGCCTGATATTCTCGAAGTATTACTTGATGATTTTGCGAGTACTTCATCTATTTATGAAAAGATGACATTAGGATCACCATACTTATCTGATGATATATTGATTGCAGCTATAACCCGTCAGATTCCAATGAATCAATGGCATTTAACCGAAATATTAATTTGGAATGGACCATTAAGTAGAAAAGTTATGGAAGTGTTTAATCAAACACAGCCTTTAACTCCCTATTTAGCGAGCTTAGTGTATAATAAAGATGGGAATTCTCAACGACACTTATTGGAGTTAGATATGAAAACTGCACGTGAAGAAATTGCAGTTTTGGAGGCAGACTATATACACACGACCCTTTTCGACGAGAATTTGGATAATGGCTATCAAGAAATCTACGATTTGTATGTAGATGTAAATACGTCAGAGGCTCTACGAATTAAAGTATCAGTTTTACTCCATCAAGATGATTATGATGAGGCATTGAATATATTGAATGATTACATGGCAGTTAATGATGATAACTATGGAAGTTTTAAGCAAATTGATATTTCATTACAAAAATCTGGATTGAATTGGTTTCAGATGAATGATGTGCAATTAGAAACGATTACACAAATAGCAAGCTATACTGATGTTTTTGGTTCTGGAAAAGCACAATCTGTTTTGGCATTAATTAACGACGAACCTATAAATGATTATTCTATGCCTATAGCTGAGACACCAGAATTTAGACAGCTAAATGGAGTAGGACACCCGTTTGCTCAAAGAAGCTTGATGGATATCTCTCCAAACCCTGCTACTGATGACCTTTATGTGACTTACGAATTACCAGAATTCTATAATAGTGCTATTATAGAAGTGCGCAATATTATAGGTCAAAATATTGAGCAGGTTAATGTTGGGGACTTTAGACATGTCTATAAGATGGATTGCGAGGTTTATAAAACAGGGACGTATATACTTACTTTAGTGGTTGATGGTTCTAATATCGAGTCTAAAAAGTTAAATGTAATGTAATAATGACTAATCATTTCCATCTCTCAAGAGGGGCTTGAGGGCTGGAAATGTTTTTAAGAAGTTTTAACTCAATATTGAGTTTGTATAAATGTTTGACATAATAAAAAACATGAAAATTTTTATCTCTCATAGCAGTAAGGACAAGAAGTTTGTAAGAAAACTTAAAAATTGTTTAGCTGAGAATTCTATTGAGACATGGTTTGATGAGGGTCAATTAGAACTTGGTGATAGTTTAGTAGATAAACTTGAAGAGGCGTTAGATGACTCTTCACATCTAGTTATAATTCTTTCTCCATCTTCTGTAGAATCAGATTGGGTTAAATATGAATTAGACAAAGCGATTAAGAACTCGAATACAGGATTAATGAATAAGATTATTCCTGTGAAATATCGTAATTGTGAAATTCCAGAAACACTTACTGACCTTCTTTATGCAGACCTTTCAAATGAGGTTGTTTTGCCCGATGGAAATGAGGTTAAATTTATTTCAGATGGATTTGATTCTTTCTTTTTAAAGCTAGTAAGAGCAATTCGAAATTCAGCAAAAGCGATTTCTAAAAGAGAAAAAAAAGCAATACTATCTTCATTCAAACAAAGTGAAGATGATATCACAATTGAACTCCAAACAAAACACCGAGGTAATTACAAATTGATTGGATATAACACGTTTGAATCTAGATTGAAGCATCAAAATATTATTGCAAATGAAATTGGTCGGAAAAAAAACATTAATGATTTAAGACCAGTCCTATTGCCGCCAAATTTGAAAGAGTTGTTGAACTTAAAAATCGGTGATAAAATCACCTTTTGGGACGGTATTGGAATTATGGAAGGTCACGGAGAATTTGCAGGATACAGAAATGATGACTTAGCAATAACTATTGATAGAAGAACTAGAGATACTTGTTATGTGGAATCTCAAAAATTTTATCAAATCGAAGTAGATAGTAAGGATGTAAGTATTCAATTTGTATCAGAAATTAAATAGACTATTCAATAATGGCTAAAAATCATAGACCTGACCATCAATACGTTTCTACGTTTATTAGACGAATCGTTGTCAAAA
>Ga0308015_10000232_pt1 | contig 28337 bp, 29 predicted proteins | sample Neamet231_FD_203128 | JGI IMG/M metagenome (GOLD analysis project Ga0308015, IMG submission 203128) | Marine microbial communities from water near the shore, Antarctic Ocean - #231 | ecosystem: Environmental > Aquatic > Marine > Unclassified | place: Southern Ocean | collected 2014-07-28
TCGTGTATACGATATCGCTCGCCGCATAGTCAACCAAGGCCTGCTTATAAGCCGGGTCGGCGTTTGCTTCGTCGGTAGCAATGAACGCGGAGCCCAAATAGGCCAGGTCGGCACCCATCGCCTGAGCGGCAAGCACGCCGTCGCCGGTTGCTATAGCCCCGGATAGCAGCACCGGACCATCGAACCATTCGCGCACTTCTTGAATAAATGCCATGGGAGATAGAGTGCCAGCATGACCCCCGGCACCCGCTGCTACGCAGATTAGACCATCGGCTCCCTTCTCAATAGCTTTGTGAGCAAAGCGATTGTTTATGACATCATGCAAGCATATGCCACCATAGGAGTGAATCGCCTCGAATACCTCGGGGCGAGCACCCAGAGATGTAATGACAACTGGCACCTTGTGTTTCACGCACATCTCGACATCGTGCATAAGTCGGTCATTGGAGTTGTGTACGATCTGATTCACCGCATACGGTGCGGCAGGGTTATCGGGATTAGCCTGATTATGGGCATCTAACTCCTCAGAAATTCGTGTGAGCCATTCATCCAAGACCTCGATAGGCCGCGCGTTTAGCGCTGGAAATGAGCCGATGACACCAGCCTTACACTGCGCAATAACAAGATCGGGATTGGAGATGATAAAGAGCGGCGCTCCGACTACGGGTAGCGAGAGTTTTCCTCGCAGAGATTCTGGTAAAGCCATGGATAATTCCTTCGCGGGTGTTGATTCTTACTTGCTGGGTTATTTTTAAACTATTTCCTAACCTGTTTTCTAAACTATTTCTTCTTCTCGAACACTTTATCCACGGCGCGTTCTACTGCCGCATGCGCACCCGTTTTCAGCAGAGTGCCATGAGCCGCAAGCAGTCTATCAAACTTGAGACCTAACAATCTTCGGAATTCCGGTTCCAGAGTCTCACCTTTGGGAGTCTGAACCTTCAGCCAGACGGGTCCGACTATCGTGGTACGAGGAAAACCAATAAACGGCATGAGAATCTTCGCCGCAATATTATTGTAGCTGTAGTCGCCGTAATTTTGTATCGCATCGCAGGTAAAGAGAATTCCCGTACCACGCTTAATGAGCAGAGCACATTCGGGCTGTGTCGTACCTGCAAATTCGAATATTTCTGCATTGTCGAAAGGAAGCGGGGCAACACTATCAAGTTCTTTGTCTATTTTGGGCACTGTGTAGGTGGTGCCGCCCAGTTGCGCCCACATCTGCGCACCGTACTTTTCGACATAGTAAGGATCGTCCACTCCATGAAAGCACCCTAGTCGAATAACATGTTTTATCTGACCTAGTTTAGCTATTTGCGCCTCTACTTTTGTATTAACGCGCACGGGATTTATCAGAGACAGCTCGTCACCGTTTCTGATAATGCCCATATTACGGGTGATCCTAACCAGAGGGTTCATCTTGATGCTGCCGCGCAACATGAAGATATCTTCGGTAATTTCTTCTACGTGACCGTGATGATAGATCGGTGTGTTGCTAGTCATAACAATCTGCTTGTTGGCTCAGTGAGGCTAATTCGTCGAGTGCCCAAGCTTACGCGATTCCCGCCCCGCGCACACCTACATAGACTGAATAAAGTGATTGGCTAGCCGTCATAAATAATCTATTGCGTTTGGCCCCGCCGAAACAGACATTAGCGCAGACTTCGGGTAGACGGATGACACCGATCGTGTCGCCAACGGGTGATATAACCTGCACGCCGGGTCTAGCACCGGCCCAGATATTGCCATCTACATCACAGCGGATTCCATCTGCGGAAGTAACTGTGTCTGTCCCCGGAAGAGTCAGCTGTGCGTGGCGCCTGCCACCCCGTAGCCGATCACCATCGACGTCCCAAACCTTTATCTCTCTACCCTGTCCGGTATCGGCGACATAAAGCTTGCTCTGGTCCGGTGAGAAACACAGACCATTTGGCGCGGCTATTTCATCGGTAACTTTTGTTATGCGACCATTGCCGGGGTCTACTCTATAGACAGAGTTAGGTAACTCCGATTCTGCCCTGCTTCCTTCGTAATCGCCTCGAATGCCATATGGCGGATCAGTAAACCAGATAGCATGATCGGCGGCGACGACAGCATCGTTCGGAGAGTTCAGACGCTTACCCTCGAAGCTGTCCGCGATAACGGTCTCGCTGCCGTTGTAGTTATAACGAACTACGCGGCGCCCGCCGTGCTCGCAAGAAATCTGACGGCCTTCGTGGTCGAATGTATTGCCGTTGCTATTTCCTGCCGGGTTGCGAAACTCTGTCACTCTGCCATCGTCCTCGATCCAGCGCAGCTGACGATCATTAGGGATATCACTCCAGACCAGATAACGACCAACACCGTTCCAGGCTGGCCCCTCTGCCCAGAACGTGCCGGTATGGTGTCGCTGAATCGGCGTGTTGAATAAGATGTAGCGCTGGAAGCTGGGGTCCAACGCGATAAGATCGGGGTCGGGATAGCGCAGTGGCGAATTACCGGACCAGTCTCTAGGCCGATATTCGGGCAAAGATGTCTGCGCCGATGCAACAAAGGGAAGAGCAGCAGCCGCGGTGATGCCTGCATGCAAGAACGAACGACGTTTCATAAAGCCTCCGAAGTTGTTAGAAGGCCGGCCAACTATCACGACGTTAGTCGAAAGCCGGTCAGTTTACTAATTCTTATCAGCGATTAGTTTTCGCACCCAGCCATCGCCCTTGGTTAGCAGATACAACTCGCCATCGGCATCGATGCCCAAACGTAAATCTGCACGCTTGCCACCGCCATAGGTATTAGCCATACCAACAGCGTCACCCACATTCACCTCCTTACCATCAAGGCGGATGCGCAATTCCTGAACGCGCCCCGGACTTCCTGCCTGCAAGCCTTGGCTCTGCGCATAGAAGACACGACCAGTTACCATGTCGGAAAATACCACCCTGCCAACTAATTCAGGAATTGCTGTTCCACGATACACAAAGACACTGCCCACGGCGTTGCCTTCGTCGTGGTCAAATTGCAGAACTGGATAGGTGAGTTTTTGCGCATCGCTTGGCTTAGGGTACACAGGATTCGGTCGCACATTGCCGATGCCGAAGGCAGTCGCGAACATACCCTCGCGCACACGCCAGCCATAGTTCGCTCCCTTAACGCCGATATTAATTTCTTCAATCTGATTCTGTCCAATGTCGGCGATGTACATCGTGCCGTCACTATCGAATGAAAAATGTTGCGGATGACGCAGACCGTAAGCCCAAATTTCAGGTGCTACATTAGTGCTACCAACAAACGGGTTGTCTTGGGGTATTGCGTAATTACTGCTACGATCGAAATTCAGAGGATCGATACGAATGATGGATGACATTGGCGCTGCAAGAGATTGCCCGTTTTCTTCAGGGTCGTTCGCCCCACCGCCATCGCCGAAGCTGGCAAAGAGTAGACCATAATCTGAATCTGTTGGAGTCGCCGCGTAGTTGAACGCTAAGGTACCAATGTTATGATTTTGCGCGAATTGCCCGATCCGAAATATCTCTCTGGAAGTGCCGGAGAAAACGCTTGCGCTTGCGTCAGTTGCTGTCCATTCGCGTATCACGCTCTCATGATTCGCCGAATTATTATCCAGGTAGTCTGCAACACCGCTGTCTGAACTCGTGCTAAATGCCGTGTAGAACTTTCCATATCCGGGACGGCCCGATTGAGCGAACTGCGGATGAAAGGCGAAACCTGCCAAGCCGGTTTCGTTAGGAAACATAGAATCATCGAAACCAAATTCCGCATCGCGAATATCTAGAAACGCATCAAGCGTGTTTGCCGCCTCATCATAGATGTAGAGCACACCACGTAGTTCATTGATAACGAGTCGACCCGACCCATCTGGAATCGGCTGCATGTATTGCAGTCGCGCATAGGCATCGTTGGTCTGGCGGACATCACTCGAATCCAGGGTCTGTGGAAGTCTGAGAAACTCTGTCGCAACGACAGTAATATCACCCTTGTTGATCCTTTCGGGAATAGGATCAACAAGGGCAGTGGTCAAGGACTCCGCCGCGAAGGCGAAGTTTGATATGCATAAACATGCAGAACCAAGAATGAGACCTGCCTTCATGTTTTGACCTCCTTACCCCGCCTAATTCTAGTTGGGCAGCTTAAACGCAACCAGAGCAGCAGGAAAATCTGTACGCGAACTACCGATCTGCACAACGATATAATGTTTACCCTGATGCATATAGGTCATCATGCCGTATTGACCTGGCGCAGGCAGCGGTACACTGCCGACGATCTCGCCAGTGAATTTGTCTCGTGCGTTTAGCGCAAGTGGCTCATCTGGTATTTGCTGCACCCCTCCCTCGCTCAATGCGCGCGTTTGCACGAGAAGATCAGCCATCACCATCTGTATGGACCAACCAACACCTCCCGTGTCAGGCACATCGACACCCTCTAACAGAGGATGATTCTTAATCGAATCAGGAGTAGGACCGACTGCCATCGACCAGGCCTTCTCGCCGCTATTCATCTGATACGCGGTCAGTTGATTGTCCATCGGCTTGAAGACCCTGAGGCCATCTATGGTAGGCAGCCCACCACCACCACCGGGCAACCAAGCCGCTACGGTCTTGCCGGTAGTCGGCGTACTATTCGGTGTCACACCGCCCTGACCTGGAATTGGATAGTTAGGATTGTCTCTATCGACGCCGTTCGTTGGCCGCATGAACCCCGGCGCGAAACAATTGCGCGCGTGGGATGCGAACATTAAGCCCGTACTCGGATCACCGACAGGTGGATGGGGTATAACATTGCCGCCGCCGATGCAGCCGATATTGTTGATGTAGTCATTCTCATGACCTTGCGGCAGAGCCGGAACGTACAAGCCACCAACGCGATAGCCATTCAGGATTACCATGGCCTGTTCTTTTAACTCCGGCGTGTAATCTATAACAAACTCTTCGGTTAGACCGTTTGTGACAATCCCGTCCACCGGTTCCGGCCGAGTTGGAAATGGCTGGGTAGGTGCGGTGTAATTACCCGGTACCTGTGTCTGGAAGACCTCGCGATCCTCGATCGGCCAAATGGGCTCGCCGGTCTCGCGATTAAACGCGAACACGAGGCCTTGTTTAGTATTCTGAATAAGCGCAGGTATCGTTTGCCCATCAACGGTTAGGTCCATCAACATAGGCGGAGTGGGTAGGTCATAGTTCCATTGATCGCTACGATGAATCTGATAGTGCCAACGACGCTCGCCGGTTTGCACATCCAGTGCCAACACACTGCCACCGAATAGGTTATATCCAGGACGGTGACCGGCATAGGACTGCACAGTAGATGCATTGGTGACCATGTAGACGAGGCCCAGCTCAGGATCGGCAGAGGCTGGCGCCCAGGTGGAGATGTCTCCGGAGAATCGCCAGGCATCGTTTTCCCAGGTCTCGTTACCTACCTCGCCGGGCCTAGGAATGGAATGAAACTTCCATAGGAACTCACCGGTTGCCGCATCGAAACCCATTATGTCGCCAGGCACATTCTCGATACGAGTCTGTCCGTAGCTGGGTTGATGCCCAACCAAGACGACTACAACACCATTTACAACGATAGGCGGGGCTGAGGCGGTAACCATCCCAAGCTCACGCGGTATACCGTAGTCCGGATCGTAGCTGCCACCTGCAACAACATAGTCCTGCCATGGGCCCCAGTCCTCAACAAGCTTGGGAATGAGATCGACGGCGCCGGTCTGACCGAAACCATCAAGCGGAACGGGTTCCCCCCAATTCTCCAAGGGTCTGCCAGTCTTAGCATCAAGCGCCCAGAGGAAGAAGCCAGGCGTCGTGATGTACACGACTTTCCTGCCGTTTACCTCAGCGTGGGCGACGCCTTTACCGTATGCCTGCCGCGGCGAGCGTTGGTGGCGAATCGTGGCAGGCTCGCGAAAAGTCCATAAGTTCTCGCCTGTAGCCGGATCCATGGCAATGACCTGTCGACGCGGAGTCGCCACGGTGTAAAGCATACCGTCCACATAGGTTGGCGTAGAACGAGAGAAGTAGTCGAGATTCGGGCCAAAGTTATCGCTACGCCAAATCCAAGCCTGCTCAAGATCGGAGAAGTTCGAGGCATTAATCTGATCCAATGGCGAGTAGCGCGTGTTGCCTGCATCGCCACCAAGATAGCGCCATTCGCCGTTTTCTGTGCCCGTCAGGCCTTGCGCCATTGCCTGGCTGGCAAAAAACAAGGTGATTGAAGAGAACAAGAACACAAAGATTCTCAGAATTTTGATGGAAGAATACATGAGTTATAGCCCTATTATGCTGCCGGCTTAGCACTTCCCAACTCACACTTACTGAGAAGAAGGTCTGCCGCAGTCTATTGTTGGAAATTCTACTTAACTGGGTACTAGACTAAAAGCTAATGCGCCCGAAGTCCACGCCCCTCGCTTCTAACTCCTTACCATTGGGCGGTGGCGGCACCCTGATCATCAGCCCTAGCGCGGAATTGGCGGTATAGATCTTGCGATACTGCACTAGGTATCCGTATTATGAGCGTCCTACTGATAATTCAGTCTACCTGTCTGAACTGTGGCATCTACGCATTTACCAAATTCTGTATTCCTAATTAGTTAACCGGGTGGCCTAACAATGTTTACCATGAAGCTGTTTAGTATGAAGTCAAAGCAAGAGCCGGCCCAAATCGTTCGCCGAGCCCTAGCACCTCTTATAGTCCTTGCTGCAATCGGCACTAGCTCCGTCGCCGATGAAGGCATGTGGCAGCCACATCAACTGCCGGATCTGAGTGATCAGCTACGGCAGCTAGGCCTCGAGATCAATCCCGAGAACCTTAGCCGTCTGGATCAATTCCCGATGAACGCTGTCGTCAGCTTAGGCGGCTGTAGTGCATCCTTCGTATCGCCCCAGGGCTTAGTGGTGACAAATCATCACTGCGTCTATGGTTCTGTGCAGTACAACAGCACGCCGGATAATAATCTGCTGGACGATGGATTCTTAGCCAAGCAACTCGGCGAAGAGATTCCAACTGCGCCAGGTACGCGCGTCTATGTCAACGAGGAAGTAACCGACGTGACTTCAAACGTATTGGCAGGCGTTACCACGTCGACTTCTGGAATAAATCGCTACAAGATGATCGAGGCGAACCGAAAGTCTCTAATAGCGGGTTGCGAATCGTCGGGCAATCATCGCTGTGGCGTTTCCTCTTTTCACCAGGGCTTGGAATATTTTCTAATCAAGCGCTTGGAAGTTCGCGACGTGCGTCTCGTCTATGCGCCAGCAACAAGCATCGGTAAATATGGCGGCGACATCGATAACTGGCAGTGGCCACGACACACGGGTGACTTCGGCTTCTATCGTGCCTATGTAGGAACAGACGGACGACCTGCAGAATACAGCGAAGACAACGTGCCTTACTCTCCTGCAAGTTTCTTAGAAGTTAGCGCGAAGGGCGTAGAAGATGGCGACTTTGTAATGGGTGTCGGCTATCCCGGCAGCACAAACCGCTACCGCACAACCGCCGAAGTTGAGAATGAATTTGAATGGTACTACCCCCAGGCCCGCGGTTTTCGTGAAGACATAATCAGCATCATCAACGAGAACTCCGCAATTGGCAGCGCTGCACGTATCGCTTACGAAGGTACGCTCGCCAGCCTAAACAACTACTCAAAGAACTTTCAATCTATGGTGGAGAGCTACGGGAAAAGCGACTTTATCGACAGACGCACAGCGGCTGAAACCGATCTTGTCGAATGGATCAACAGTAATTCCGACAGACGCGAACGGTATGCCCCTGCGGTAGGCCAACTCGAAGCCCTGATAGACTCAAATCATGCTACACGCGAGTCTGATCTTGTGCGCAGCTATATGGGCTATGCAACTCTGCCTAGCGCCGCACATCGCCTATATCGCCTAGCCATGGAAAAACAAAAGCCCGATGCCCAAAGAGAGCCCGGTTACCAAGAACGAGACTTAAGACGTTTGCGTCAATCGATGCAGGCTATTACCCGACGCTTCGATGAGACCGTCGACAAGGCTACACTTAGTTATTTACTTTCCCGCTATGCCGAACTACCCGAGCAGTATCGTTCCCAAGCAACTGACTCCTTCTTCGGCATTTCGAGAAACATTGATCAGGGTCAGGTAGACCAGGTTATCGAGAACAGCTATGCGCAGACTTCCTTGAACGACGAGGAGACACGCCTGGCATGGCTAGATAGTTCGATCGAGGAATTCGAGGCTAGCGACGATCCATTGATTCGCTACGCGGTGCTCACCTATGCTGAGCGCATGGCTCTCGAGCTCGAAAGCAAAGAGCTACGCGGTCAATTTCAACGCTGGCGCCCTGAGTACATGGAGGCTGTTATTGCTTATAACCGTAGCCTAGGTCTGCCTATCTATGCCGATGCCAATGGCTCACTACGAGTCACATTCGGCCAGGTGCGCGGCAACCAGCCGAAAGACGGACTGATCAACCAGCCGTTTACCTCACTGGAAGGCATACTCAGTAAGGACACAGGTGTCGATCCATTCAATGCACCTGCGAAGCAGTTAGATCTTATCCGCGCGGGTCAGTATGGCGACTACGCTCTACCATCAATAGGTACGGTGCCGGTAAATTTCCTGAGCACGCTAGACATTACCGGCGGCAATTCTGGCACTGCGACCATGAATAGCAAGGCACAACTTGTTGGACTACTATTCGATGGCGTCTACGAAAGTATCATCGGCGACTGGGATTTTGACGATGCGAAGAATCGTGCGATCTCCGTCGATGCCCGTTACATGCTATGGGTGATGGAATATATGGATGGCGCGACCAATCTCTTAGAAGAAATGACGATTGTCCAATAGCGAGATACGCGACGAGAGAAATTATGACAAACAAAACATCACAGATAATTGCTGGCTTAGCGTTTCTCTTACTGAGTATGGGAGGAGTGCAGGCACATGAGTCCACAGCTCATTACCTAGCGAATGAAGGGTTGATGGTGGAACATGGCGACACCAAGATTCTATTCGACCCGCTGTTTCGAAACGACTACGGACAGTACATGCTGTTGCCAGAAGAAATGGAAGATGCGCTCTTCGCGGGTGCAGCTCCCTATGACAGTATCGATGCTGTGTTTGTCAGCCATCATCATGGCGATCATTTCTCGCCGGTCGATATGGTTCGTCTATTAAAGGAGCAACCGGGCATAAAACTGTATGCGCCAACGCAGGCAGTCATCGCTATGCGTAGCGAGAGTAGTAGTAATGACGCTGATATTTATGAGCGTGTAACCTCGGTGAGTCTCGAATACAAAGATGCACCTGTAACATTGAACATGGAAGGACTACTGATTGAGGCGGTGCGCATTCCACACTCGGGCTGGCCGACGGGGAGACTCGACATAGAAAATATCGTGTGGCGTGTAACGCTAAACGGTGACACGACAGTATTGCATATGGGAGACGCCGACCCGAACGATGTGCATTTCGCGCAGGATGCACAATACTGGAATCGTAACAATCCACATATGGCGTTCCCGCCGTATTGGTTTTTCAGCTCAACTAGCGGGCGAGAAATTTTGAACAACAGAATTAAAGCGAAGAGAAACGTTGGGGTACACGTGCCAGTCACGATTCCAGCCGACCCGTTGCTGCGCCCAGTCGAACTCCGCGGCTTCGACCTCTTTACCTCACCAGGCGAGACTAGAACTATTTCAGCAGAGGATTAGTTTGCAGCCGCTTCGGCATCAGTTTCTTCTACACGACCCGCACGAAGAATTCCTGTCATCGCGTAGTTCCCCGAATGACAGGCGAACTCGTAGATGTTGTCTTCTACGTTAGTCATCGAAGAGTTGCCGACTATCTTGTCAGTAAAGGTAGCTGGATCGTCCACCGTAAACTCATACTCAAGAACCCCCGCGGCGGTCGGTGTAAAACGCTCGATAAGAAGTCGATCCTTCGCATTGCCATAGGCAATGCCTCGCAAGCTTAGGCTGCCAACCTTCTCGCTAAAATTGCGCGTCTCGACTACCAGTGTATTGCCATCCCAATAGCCCCGCGAATCACCTGACCACTGCTCGATAGCGCTATCGATATGCGGCTTGTCTTCTAGACTAACTATGCGTGCATCCCAACCCATCTCAATCAGCAACACAACATGATCGGCATTCTGAAAAATCTGAATATGATTGTTGTAGTAACCCGTTAATAGTGGTGGACCTGATACAAACACCAAGCAGCGCTCCGAGAGACCACGATCTTCGGGGCCGGTGCGACCGATGCCACCATGGGTATAACGAACTGGACGCGACTCGCCGAAATCGACATCGGTTGTAATATCACCACCCAGCTGCACATGAACTCCATCTCGTACCGGAGGAATCCTTCCATTGAGCGGATGGGTGATCAACGAAGTTCTACCGCTGTCCTGCAATTCATTCATGTCATTCCAGTAGCCATTGTAGGCGCCAATCACCCCGCTAGGATACGCACCCGCACTAACACCTCGAGTAGGCCGGGCATTCAGGGTGGCTCTATCTACGTCTTGAAGAAATTCGGTCTCACCGAACCTCTCCGGTCGCTCTAGGGGTGTACGCGAAGAGAAATTCCACACGCCACGTAGATCGGGCTGGCCATGTTCGGTGAGCTTGGGCTCATAATCCTGCGCAGAAATAGGAAAACTAAGTGAAAAGAGCGCTGCACTGATTAGTGCGAGGCTACTAAGAAAAGTATGGCTCATTGTAGACCTTATTTACTGACGACATACATCTGGAGCTAAGGCTTCGCCTGCAGCATGGTCACGAGTGCTTGCGCATGAGCGGCAGCTTCAAGACCCAGGGGAGTTAGGTAGCCGCCGTCTTCCAGCGTGGTGATGTTCGAGGCAAATAGACGCTTCGCCGAGGCGATACGCTCAGGGGCAGCCTCATGATGAATCTTTATACCACCCTGTGAACTGTCAAGATTGAATAGATTCAGGAGTTCTAGATCTTCGAGAAATTTGCTGCTTAAACTCATGGTAGGTCTCTTGTGGCTTGTTGTACTGTGGATAGCATAGCACGTGATCCGGTGGTTCTTTCTATGGAATAGAGAAAACCCATTATCTCTATAAAAAACGATGATGATTGGATGGAACTGCTTTGCGGTTTGACCGCGCAGTAGAACCAATAGAGTTGCAATATTACGCAGTCTATTCGTGCGCCACCGCCTCCTTGAATCCATCCCGCTCCATAAGACTCGCTAAATAACGCTGACAATTTGGTTTGTAGTGCTCACTTAAACCAAGTGAAATTCCCATAAAAAGCGCATAGCCCACCGCTATATCCGCAATGGTAAATCTATCTGCACAGAGAAATTCTTTACCTTCAAGGGCCGATTCAACGCTGCGTAGGCGAGAGAAATACCACTTCGTATAATCTTCCACAACCTGCGGAATTCTTCTCTGGATTGGCTCTAGTCGCGTGTAACGCAGCACAAGAGTCTGAGGGAAAGTCAGCGTCGCATCACTACGGTATAGCCAGTTTAGATACTCACCATATTCTTTCTCATCTCTACGCAGCGCCAACGGTGTCGGCCCATACTTATCTACAAGGTAATGACAGATCGCTGTCGATTCCGTGAGCATAAGCTCTCCATCCTTGAGGCTTGGTACAGTGCCCAAAGGATTGATGTCCAAATAGCCTTCATGTTCGAATCGGGGTGGAAACGTCATCGTGACTAGTTCGAAATCTAAGCCCATCTCTTCAAGTGTCCAAAGCGGCCGCAAGGAGCGCGAGTTTTTACAGTGATAGAGACGCATATTAGTTGGCACTCAAATTGGATTGTTTAACTAGTATATAGGAGGCATAAATTTAGATCACTTCATCTCAGACACAGCCAATGCAGTTTGGTTTGAGTCGCGCAAAGTAGGAGCAGGCTCAGCAATGTGGGTTCTCTGATTTTCTAGGGTCTACCCTATGTTGTCTGATCCACTAATTCAAAGTACTCTGCTCTGTAGTTAATCTCCTAATAAAAGGAAACATCCATGACAAGCTTTACACGCCTCAGCTTGAAAACCTTGAAGCACACATTGTTGTTTGTAGTGCTGAGCACTCTGATCGCCTGTACCACGGCAATCGGCGGCAACATTTCGGTCAGCACGGGATCGACCCTGGCAATGGTTTCGCCAGAGGCAGTTGGCATGGATTCGGAGCGCTTGAATCGTGTAACGGCCGCCATGCAGAGCCTCGTGGACGAAGGCTTACTAGCTGGAGCCGTTACGATCGCAGCGCGCGACAACAAAGTAATGCACTTTGAATCTGTAGGCTACCGCGACTTAGAATCTAGAGCATTGATGACGAATGACACGCTCTTCCGAATCTATTCGATGTCAAAGCCAGTAACTGGCGTCGCATTGATGGCTCTGTATGAAGAAGGCAAGTTCAAACTTTCTGACCCAGTTGAAATGTACATTCCGCAGATGAAAGATTTGCGGGTCTATACCGGAACCGATGCTGATGGCAGCATGACCACTGAAGATGCAAATCACAAGATGACCATTCGCGAGTTGATGAGCCATACAGGCGGTCTAAGCTATGGCATCTTCTCTCAATCCCCTGTTGACTCTGCTTATCTAGCAGCGGGCATAGGCGCAGCGGCGGCGGCGGGTATTCTCGCGCCAAATGAAACGGGCAGAGACTTCGTTAGAAAGCTCGGGCAAATACCATTGAAGAGTCAACCAGGATCGCAGTGGGAATATTCGGTATCTGTTGATGTGCAAGGCTATTTGGTGGAAGTACTTTCGGGCCAGAAATTTGGAGAATTTTTAGATGAGAGAATTTTCGCGCCACTGAACATGCAAGACACTGCCTTCTCTGTGCCAGAAGAAAAATTAAATCGTTTTTCGCAGATGTATGCCTATTCAGAGGGAGGAGCGTTGGTCCCCAGCGAATTGTTTCCTGGCACTGACTTCACGAAGGCTCCTTCATTCGAATCTGGAGGCGCAGGTCTCGTCTCTACCGCCGCAGATTATATGCGTTTCAGTCAGATGCTACTCAATGGCGGCGAGCTAGATGGGGAGCGAATACTCGCGCCTCTTACCGTCGACCTGATGCACCGTGATCAAACACCGAAGGCAATGGCCGAATCCGCCCTAGATCAGCAAGGCACAGCATTCGGCTTGGATTTCGCAGTAATTCTAGATCCAGTCGAGGCGGAAAGTTATTCCAAGGGTGAATACTACTGGGGCGGTGCTGCCGGCACTTGGTTCTGGATCGACCCTGTCGAGGACATAGTCTTCGTCGGCATGATTCAAGTTGCAGGCGCATTAACACCAGATGTTCGTGGCACCTCTCGCCGCTTGCTCTATCAGGCGATCATGGAGCCTAAGGGCATCTAGTTCTGCTCCGAAAGATTGGGATCAAGACAGCATCGCCCGTTGTATTGTCTTCGGCAGAAATGAGGTTAGAGGAGATTTAAATTAGTCCCTCTAACCACTCCCTCTCTCGTCCATTGGAAATAAGAATAAGAGCATGAGCAAGTTCTCGCAAAGAAATTTCTAGACTTCATCACTTCTCAAAGCGATGTGAGATTGATCGGCAGACACGAGAGTGATAAAGATATTCGTGTTCCTACTTTATCGTTCGCTTCAAGCAAGATGGGTTCCGAAGAAATTACTAGGGCAGTTGCTGGAGACAAAGTTGCTATCAGCTCTGGTCACTTTCATGCCAAGCGCCTAGTAGAAAGTTTAGCCGTAGAGGATACTGAAGACGGTTTCATGCGCGCTCTATGGCACACTACAACACTATCGATGAAATCGATAAACTGATTCGTTCCCTAGATCGAGTTCTAGGCTAAACTTTCCGCGTCACTTTTCACGAGAGAATATTCACATGATTAAACTTGAAGACCCTACCCTGTTTAGAACCCAAAACTATGTCAATGGAAAATGGGTCGGCGGTTCCGACGGCCACATAGAAGTGCTGAATCCAGCGAATGGCACTCTCGTAGCGAAGACAGTAAACGGTAGTGCCGGAGACGCGCGCGAGGCGGTAGAAGCTGCCGCAGTGGCCTTCAAAAGTTGGAGTAAAATGCCTGCGAAAGTGCGCGCTTCGTACTTACGCAAATGGCATGACCTGATTCTAGAGAACTCCGATGACCTCGGCGCACTGATGACAGCCGAACAAGGCAAGCCTCTTAGTGAGGCCATAGGCGAAGTAAAGTACGGCGCTGGTTTTATCGAGTTCTACGCCGAAGAATGTAAGCGCGTCATGGGCGACATCATCCCCACCGTAGCGAATGATAGGCGGCTGCTAGTCTACAAGCAGCCGGTAGGCGTTGTTGGCTGCATCACTCCATGGAACTTTCCCAACGCAATGATTACTCGAAAGGCAGCTCCGGCCATGGCCGCCGGCTGCACTGTTGTAATCAAGCCAGATGCTGGCACTCCGCTTTCCGCACTCGCCCTTTGCGAACTCGCAGAGCGTGCGGGCATACCTGCCGGTGTACTAAACGTTGTCGTGGGCAGTGACGCTCAAGCTATAGGGGAAGTGCTTACGCAGCACGAGAAGATTGGCAAATTTACTTTTACCGGCTCAACAGCAGTAGGCAAGGTTCTAATGGCGCAGTGTGCGTCGAGCGTAAAGAAGATTTCTCTAGAGCTCGGCGGCAACGCCCCCTTCATCGTATTCGATGATGCCGACATCGATGAAGCCGTTACGCATTGTGTCGCCACCAAGTTCCGAAACTGCGGCCAGACCTGTGTGTGTACGAATCGCATCTTCGTTCACGAAGCGATTGCAACCAACTTCACTGAGAAACTTCGGCGAAGCATCGCTGCACTAAAGGTCGCCGACGGATTCGAAGAAGGCGCCGAAATTGGGCCTCTAATCAACACACAAGCTCTGGAGAAGATGGACGTGCTAATGGCTGACGCAGTAGACAAAGGCGCGAAAGTGTTGCTCGGTGGCGCACGGCACCAACTTGGACAAAATTTTTACCAGCCGACACTGCTAAATAATATAAATGACTCCATGCGACTAGCGAACGAAGAAATATTTGGCCCGATAGCAGCTGTGCAAACCTTCACTACCGAAAACGAAGTCGTTGGAAGGGCGAACGCAACAGAATATGGCCTTGCCGCCTATTTCTTCACACGGGATGTCGGTCGTGTAATGCGCGTATCGGAAGATCTGGAGTATGGTATTGTCTGCTCGAACTCTGGAGTGTTCTCGACTGAGATGGCGCCTTTTGGCGGTTGGAAACAATCCGGCATAGGCTCGGAGGGTGGCAAGGAAGGCATCGCCGACTTCTATGAAACGAAGTTCCATTCCCTCGGCGGTATTTAGGGGTATTGAATTTAGCGCAATACTAATTCGGCTAATCGGCTCGATAGTTGATTTTGAGTCCGTTCAGAAAATTTCTAAGAATTTGATCTTTGCATTCACGATAGTGTTTGTGATCTGGTCGCCGAAAGAATGCGCTTAGCTCGTGCTTGCTTATTTCTTGGCCCGCAGATTCCAATATCTGCAAAATCTCATCTGCCTTCAGGCTCAATGCTATCTTTAGCTTCATGAATACCATGTTGTTATTCAGCTTGGTTTCGGCTCGCGGAGGCTCTCCCTCCTTCTCTCCTCGCAAGGCAACAATCATGCCGTTAAGAAAAGCAGCAAAAAAAGCATCGCTACATTCTTCAAAATCCGTGTCATCGTCCTGCTTTAGCCAAGCCGAAACTTCTTTGCGATCTGTCGTTACGTTGGCCAGACCGAAGATGGCGATCATCTTGCTGTCATTGAAGTCCAATATGTAACGTATTCGTCTTAGACAATCATTGTTCGTCATGTTTTCTTAACTCTTTATTCCAATTGCTTTTCTGCCTGCTCTCGATGGCGCAGGCATCTTACGCTTAGTATTTACTATTGATTTACGCACTGGTTTGCCAGCAGCTATAACGTCCTTTTTATTTTCATTTTCATCCGCAGCGGTCCCATCCGATTTCAACAGCCCTATCGCTTCACCACAATGCATACGATAGGAAACTCCGTCAAATTCAATGATATCACCAGAAACAATTTTCTTGCGCTTCTGTGTTTCGACTGCAGCGTTCAACGTCACAAGGCCGCTCGCGATGGCCGCCTTCGCCTCTCCTCCGCTGGCTACTAGACCTTCGAACTTCAAAATTTTGAATAGGTCGATCGGCTGCTTTATTAGCTCGACTACCTGCACTTCATCGTCCCCAAGGACTGTCGTATTAGTTGTTGAATCTGTCATATGTTTCTCTTCAAGCAGTTAGTTAACAAATTTGTGATCAAGAGACCTCTTGCAGTCCCTGCAGGATAAGCTCGCACTCGCCCAATTCACTGGCAACAAATAGGGAGTCATCAGATATCGTTATCGAGAGATCCACGCCGCGATCAATTATGGATGCGAGTGCCTGCACCTGCCCCCATTGGAATCGGTAAACATTAACGTCCAAACTGGTGAGCTGCTTTTCATTCTGTTGCCACCAAGTCGGGGCCTTGCTATTGAAGCTATAAATTTTAACTTCCTTAGCAATACGGCTCACCTTCTTTACTCTCTCGGGCGATGGCTCTCCCACATCAATCCAGAGTTCCAAGTTTCCATCTAGCGTATGCGCCCAGATATCTGGCTCTTCGGTATCGCTAAGCCCCTTGCACAGTACGAGTTGTTCGCAGGTATTCAGACAGAACGCCAGCACACGCACCATCATTCTCTCCATCGTCTCCGATGGGTGGCGAGCGATCGTTAAGCTGAGCGCGTCGTAGATATCTCGATTCAAGTCACTTAACGAGACTGTCAGTTTATAGATAGTAGGCTTAATTGCCACGGCGGCACTCTGGGTCAGCTTTAGGAATGGGCTCGCAATGGCTATGCGGCGCACACTATAGCATTAATAGGAGCTTTCGGCGCACCGCAGGAAGCGCAAGCGTTCACCGATCGTGAGGAATATGTAAGAATGCATCAAGAGTTAACTAAGTGCTAACTAGGAGCTAACCATGATTTATTCTTCACACTCACTTATTCGATATTTAACTCAGGCGTTTCACTGCCTGGCGATAGTCGGCCTACTTTCCATCGCATCACATAGTAGCGCGCAGACCCTTTTCGGCTTTGACGCAAACAGCAGCGCGCAACAAAGGCAGATGGAGACAGAATTCGATGCGCTAATCGACAGGGCTGAGATGGATAGTTGGCTGAGGGATTTTTCCTCAGAAGCACACCACGTTGGCTCCCCAAAGAGCAAGGAGAATGCCGAGGCCATAGCCGCACTCTTGCGCTCCTGGAACTATGACGTGGAAATAGCAGAGTATGAAGTGTTGTTTCCTGAACCACTAACGCGAGAGCTAGAGCTCGTTGCTCCGAATCGTTTCACTGCCTCCCTTATGGAAGACCCAGTGGACGGAGATGCTAGCACCTCCAACACCGACAACTTACTTCCACCCTACAACGCTTTTTCGATAGGTGGCGAGGTAGAAGCTGAACTGGTTTTCGTCAACTATGGTACGCCGGCTGATTATGAGTTATTGGAACGCTACGGCATTAGCGTCGCCGGCAAGATCGCCATATCTAAATACGGCGGTTCCTGGCGCGGCATCAAACCCAAGCTCGCGGGGGAGATGGGTGCAGTAGGCACTCTGATCTATTCCGACCCCGCTGATGATGGCTATGGCCCCGGCGATGTGTATCCCGATGGCCCCTATAAGAATGACAGCGGGGTGCAGCGCGGCTCCGTTATGGACATGCCTACTTATCCCGGCGATGTATTGACGCCGGGTGTTGGTGCAACTGGTGATATAAACCGGCTGAGTCGAGAAGATGCGCCAACCATTACACAGATTCCAGTTCTCCCCATCTCCTATCGCGATGCCCTGCCCCTGTTAGAAGCTATGGGCGGCGAGGTAGTACCCGAGGCGTGGCGCGGCGGATTGCCGATTACCTATCACCTTGGACCGGGACCAGCGCGAGTCAGACTGAAACTTGAATTCGATTGGAAGATGGTGACGGCGTACAACGTGATCGCCCGCATGGAAGGCACAGAATTACCTGACCAATGGGTCATACGTGGCAATCATCACGATGGATGGAATCACGGTGCGGCGGATCCATTGTCGGGAATCGTAGCTATGCTCGCGGAAGCGAAATCTGTAAGCCGTTTGGCCCAGTCAGGCTATCCACCGGCGCGCACTATCGTCTATGCAGCTTGGGATGCAGAAGAGCCAGGACTGATCGGATCGACAGAGTGGGCCGAGCATCACAGCGAAGAATTACAGGAACATGCTGTGGCCTATCTGAATACAGATGGCAACGGACGTGGTTTCGTGAATGTTGGCGGCAGCCATGTATTGGAACGATTCTTCAATGAAATAATGGTAGATGTTGAAGATCCACAGACAGGTGTCTCTATTCAGGAAAGAAGGCGTGCAAATCTACGCATCAATGGACGTTCGGAGAAGATCAGGAACGAAGCAAAAAATCGCAGCGATCTGCGAATTAGCCCACTAGGTTCAGGCTCTGACTACACTCCTTTCCTTCAACACCTTGGTATCGCTTCGGCCAATATGGGTTTCAGCGGGCACTCCGGTGGTGGCAGTTATCACACGATGTACGATACCTATGAGCACTATACGAAGTGGATCGATCCGGGTTTAGTGTACGGGCGAACCCTCGCTCAGTTTGCCGGCCGTGCAACTTTACGTTTGGCGAATGCACCTCGACTGCCGTTCGACTTTCAAGGATTTACCGACAATGTTACGGGCTATATCGAAGAGATTGAAGCACTAGCGGATGGCATGCGCGACAAAACCGCAACGGACAACCAAGACATCCGCGAAGGCGTCTATGGAATTATATTGGACCCAACAAAATCTTTCGGGCCGCCTCTGCCGAAACCTGAAGTTCCACATTTCAATTTTGCGCCTCTAAAGAATGCGCTAGCACGCTTAAAGGATTCCGCTGATGCTTATCAAACCTTAGCAACAAGTGGCGCGCCGGCGAGTGCGCATCATAACTATTTGTTATACACCAGTGAGCGAGAGCTTATTCGCGAAGAAGGTCTGACGGGACGTCCTTGGTATAAGCATCACATTTATGCGCCAGGTTTCTATACTGGCTATGGCGTAAAGACCATTCCCGGCGTTAGAGAAGCCATCGAGCAACGACAGTTCGATCAAGTTGCAGGGCAGATTGAAATAGCGGCAGAAGTATTAACGAGTCTTACGTTCCGATTAGACGAGCTAGTAAAGCGCTAAGCGAAGAACTTATGATCTACGAGGTAGAAGGTGACGTTCTAATGAGCCTCGCCAGAAAGCTGCAGGAAAAATTTCCGAGCATGCGCGACCAATTCATTGAATGGTGCGAAGAAACGAACCCAGAGCCCGGTGACATATGGCTCTGGGGAGGCAACACAAAGACAAGAGTCTTGAATCTAATCGTAGGCGAAGCTGCCGAGCCAGGGCTAGGCCGCTCTAGCCGCCCAAATAAGATTGCCGTGCATAGAGCATTACGAGCAGTCAATAAATTAGTGATCGACGAGCGATTTAACTCCATCGCGATACCAAGGATAGGTAGTGGAGTTGGAGGAATAGATTGGCTGGAAGTGCGAGGTATGATGGCTAGCCAACTTGGCGAGCTAATCATACCCTTGTTCGTCGATGTTACGGCGCACGATGGCATCGAGCCCACGAACCCGGCATGTGAACTATGCCCTACTAGCGGTTACCATCCCTGAACGTCTACGCTGTCTCTTGCCGACACCTGCGCGTGCCAGCGCCATAGATTAGAATTCGACTCATCTATAGTCAATCCAACAAGCGATGTCGCGAAATCTATGGCCGTCAACAGCGTAATATCTGCAATTGTAAACCGCTCTCCCACTACTTAGGGCGCTGTCGCAAGCTCCGCGTCTAAGCGTTCACAATACTTCGCAACATTCGCTACTTTAGCCTCGGGTATTTGCTTATAAATTCTCATAGCGCCAACGATTGAGCCGTTAACCCAAGACACGCCCACCTGGCTCCAGAACTCAGTTTCGATATGACGATTGCGCATCTCAATATGTCCAACCTCAAAAGGGTCTGGACCCATAAGATTAGGCTCAGGATGAACTCCCTCAATATAGCGAAATATTGCAACCGACTCACCGGGGCAACGTCCGTCTTCTAGCTCCAGAACAGGAATCTTGCCACTTGGATTCTTCTTGAGAAACTCAGACGTCTTGTGCTCGCCCTTGGTCATGTCGCAATTTACTAGCTCGACTTCTACGCCTTTACTCAGCTAGAAATATTTTTACCCTTCTTGGATTCGGGGCGCGGCCATAGTCATAGAGCTTCATCATCTTGTAACCTTCGATTAGTATTTGCAAATGAAAGCAATTAGTACGCTGCTTAGCCTTTGGGTTCTTGAAGCCCGCCGAATGCAGCAAAGAAAGACTTGAAGAAGTTTGATAGCTCCAACGTCATCACCGCAAATTCTTGATCGAATTTTTGCGCAGCACTTTCGATCTCCTCGTTTGCCTCTTCCTGCTTCATGCCAACAAATTTTAAGCGCTTTATACTGAGGTCATCGCCAAGGCTGCAGCTAAGCAGACTGTTCCAAGTAACACCCAGGTTCTTCACTTGCTTGCCTGCCTCGAGGTGACTCTGAATCTCATCGGAAAATAGATCCTGCCCCTTACAACGCACGATATTGCTGCCATCAGTTGGGTTGTAGAGTTCGCAGTCTTCTTCGATTAGGAAGTGATCACTCGCATGCTGCTCTTTCAACCAGCGCGTCATCACATCGCTAGGTGCGCGATTCGCATCGGGTATCGACACCTTCAGACTACCCAGACTCTCGCGTAGCAGGTTAAGCAATGTCTCCGCTTTTGGTGCACTAGCGGAATTCACAACGATCAGATTGTCTTTAGCGGAGATATAGGCGAATGTTTGCTGATTGCGCGTAAAGGCTCTAGGTAGCAGCGAAACAAATACTTCGTCCTTAATTTGACGTTTTTCCTTCCTATAAATCTTGCGGCCCTGACGCTCTTCTAGCTCGGCCACTTTTTCATCTGTAGCTTCGTTCACTACCGAAGAAGGCAGCAATCTTTCCTGCTTCTGCGCGCAGAGCATTATATAGTCACCCTGCACATGAGAGAGCATCTCACCTTCTTTACCGAGCGGGCTGATCCAGCCGTATTTCGACTTATCATGACTGCTGCAGGGATGAAATATTTGTTCGGCCAGTTTCTTTTCTAGTTCTTCTGGAGATGCGCCAATCGCCTCATTCAGACAATATAGACGTGCATTTTTAAACCACATAAATTAATTTCCAGCTGGCATTACCCAGTAGTGCGAAGGTTGTGTAAAAGGAGTAACGCGGCAGATTATGCGCGATACAGACGCAGTATTCTAGTGCTGGCTTGCGCTTAGTTTTATTCTCTATTGGACGGCTCAATATCCCTCAAGCTTACGACAAGAATCAAATGTGAATGATAAATCCTTATCCTCGGGTCCCTACATCTAAGCAATTGCCAAAAACCTAACTTTGAGAATTGATATGAAGCACCTACTATTGACTCTAATACTCCTAACAGCCAGCAGTGGCAAACTGGCGCTAGATGAAATCAACACCTCATACTTCGGCAATCTTGCGATAGAGGGCTATGACGCCGTCGCCTATTTTACCAAGCAGCGGGCAGTCAAAGGCGATAGAGAACATGAAACGAACTACAAAGAAGTCTTCATCAATGATGCAGATCGTTATTGGCCACAACTCCTGCAAAACTAGAAGCAAAATAGAATGAAAAAAATGCGAATTGAATTATTCCTCCCTACATCGCCTTCGTATTCCAGCAGTCGCACGTCTTCAAGTTCAGCGGCTCGGAAGAGACTGTAATTATATTCAACACCATAAGCACTTGGATGCTGGATATTGGGCTGCCACAGAGTTTCACCGAGGACTTCAGTAGCCATGGTGGAACAGTTACTGGAATTGCCGAACTCATCGCCGCCGTTCTAGTTCTCATCCCCGTGACACGGGTTTGGGGAGTGCTGGCCGGTTTAATGATTATGTCGGGCGCGCTCTTCTTTCATCTATTCACCCTGCTGGGTGTAGTGCGCGTTGTTGACGCGGCTGGGAATACGGACTGAGGGTGTTGTTCTTTATGGCCTGCGGCTTACGGTTGAGTAGCGTCGCGCCTCTCTACATAGATAGACAGAAACTTCTTGCCCTAGCCGGACGATAGGTTGGTGCCCCGCCGATCTTCGTAGCTAACAAATATTATACGGGTCTGCTGCTCAGCTAGAGCTCTAACCAGCATTCATTCCCGCTCCTTATTCTCGCACCTTTACAAATCTTATCTCCCCTAGCCTCAGATCTAACAAGGAGACTGTGACCTCCTTTTTTACTCCAGTACCAATCTCGCCTATAGTGAACGAATCCCAATATCAAGAAGAGCACGCAAGCCATGACCGATACTACTAGCGCTACCTCAGCACCACCGATCGCGAGAAAAGAGATCACCCTCAGAGTTGTGGTATTGGGACTACTTCTAGCCGTGGTGATGGGCGCCGCGAATGTCTACGTGGGCCTAAGAGCGGGCATGACCGTTTCCGCCTCCATACCTGCGGCCGTGATGGCCATGTTGTTATTCAAGATGCTGTTTAAGGATTCCAGCATTCTCGAGGCGAATCAGGTGCAGACCTGTGCCTCGGCGGGGGAATCTCTCGCAGCAGGTATAATTTTTACCATGCCAGCCATGATCTTAATTGGCTTCTGGGATTCCTTCGATTTCTGGTCGGTAACCATTATCGCGCTAACTGGAGGGCTGTTAGGCATCTTGTTCATGATCCCCATGCGCAAGGTCTTTATTCTCAACAACCCTGAACTCGCCTATCCCGAGGGCGTGGCCTGCGCAGCAGTACTACGCGCTGGCGAAGAAGAGGGCGAGGATGGGGAGCAATCAGGCGCGGCGAGAAACCTTATGCTTGGCGGTATGTTAGGCGCTGGCGTGGCCTTGGGCGCGAAGCTATTCGGCGTGTTCACCGCTACGTTAGAGGCGGCCACTGTTCTCAGTTCCCGCATATTCTATTTCGGCGGCGATCTATCCCCGATGCTGCTCGCCATCGGGTTCATTGTGAGATTGAATGTCGCCATTCTTATTTTTACCGGCGGCGTCATCTCCTGGATTGTCGCTATCCCCTTGCTGGGCTCGGGCGATCAATTTCCGTCTGCGATAGATGGTGCCTATGAACTATGGAGCACTCAGGTTCGCTATGTAGGTGTTGGAGCCATGGTGCTCGGCGGCTTTGCCTCCTTGTACTCAGTTCGCTACGGCTTAGTTGCCGCCATTAACGAACTGCGTAATAACCTGAGCAGCGGCAACATGATGAAACCCGATCTAGAACGGGACATCCCGACCTGGGCAATTATTTCTCTCACCATCGGCTGCGTCTGCGTACTTGCCTATGTTAACTATCGCTTTACCTCCGGTATTGGCATAACTGTGCTGGCAACAGCCGTGATGCTGGTCATGGGCTTTTTCTTTACTGCCGTCGCGAGCTACATCGTGGGCTTGGTGGGCAACTCCAATAGCCCCGTCTCTGGCATGACTATCACCGCGGTTCTCGTCGCCGGAGGCATGTTGTGGCTGTTCAATTACTCCGGGATGGAAGCGATGGTGGCAACGTTGGGCATTGCCGCCATCGTCTGCTGCGTTGCCGCGACCAGTGGCGATGTCTGCAACGACTTGAAGACTGGCGCCATGCTAGGAGCAGCACCCTTTCGTCAACAGATCATGCAGATCGCTGGGGTATTCGTTGCTGCATTCGTCATGTCACCAGTGCTTAATTTGCTACACAACAATATCGAAGGCGGCATCGGCGGCAGAGAACTATCTGCCCCTCAAGCTAGCCTGTTTGCCTCATTGGCGCGGGGCTTCTCCGGCGAGGGGCAACTCCCCTGGGACATGATCGGCTATGGCGTCCTGGTGGGCATCGTTATCCTGATTATTGATTGGTATCTAAAATCTACCGGAAAGAAATTCAGAGCCCATCTGATGCCCATTGCCGTCGGCATGTATCTGCCGTTTGGCCTTGCGACGCCGATCCTTATCGGCGGCCTGATCGCACACTTCCACACCAGAGGAATCCCTGAGGCGAGACATGACAAAGTCTTGCATCGCGGCATACTGTTCTCATCGGGTGTTATCGCCGGCGAGGCATTGATGTCTGTTGGCCTAGCATGCCTCACAGCACTAGGCGTCAAGTCACTCGACCTAGGTTTATCCACTGGACTGGTGACGATTCTCTCAATAGCGGCAGCTGTATTTATGGTGGGGATGTTTCATAAATTCACACGTCCAGCCAGCAGTTAGTAGAAGCCACACCATTAGCTTTTTACTCTTGGTTGAATAGTTGCTAATGTTAGGGGCAGACACCAACGATGCTGTGATCTGAGGAGATACTGAATGCGTGTTACCACTCCATTGGCATTAGCTCTAGCGCTTTTTGTACCGCTGGCCTCGGCCCAGATAGCGCCAGAAGAAATTAGCATCGATACGATGTCCGATCCCGGGCCTAACTGGTTCATTTCCAAGACGGGAAATGGCGGCTATATCTTCGATGCGGCCACCGGCGAGATGCAAGGAATGCTCTCTCTCTCACGCTATACGCCGGCAGTCACCATGTGGCAGCCTCGACGGGAATTCTATGCGACCGAATCCTACCTCTCACGAGGCGTGCGCGGTGAGCGTACCGATCTGGTCGCTGTCTACGATTTTGAAAATCTAAGCCCCGTAGCAGAGATCATCATTCCCAATCACATGGCGCGCCTTTCTTTCCGCAATCATCTCGGCCTTATGAACAATGGCCGTCACCTTGCAGTACTGAATATGAATCCCGGTCATTCTGTCTCCATCGTCGATGTGGAAGATCGAGTCTTCATCTACGAGACCTCTACTCCCGGCTGCGCAGTCATCATGCCCGTAGCAGATAGCGACTTTCTGCAGCTTTGCGGCGACGGAACGTTACAACTAATTCAGCTGGATATTAGTGGCTTCGAAGAGAATCGTGTACGTAGTGATATTTTCTTCAACGTTATGGAGGATGCCATCTTCGATCGAACTGCGCGCAGCGCCGATGGCTGGTATCTAATTACCCATGCGGGGACTATCTATGAAGTTGCGAGCCAAGGCTCTGAGATCATCATCAACGACAGCTGGAGCGTAACCCGAGAGGGAGAAGATTCTTGGCGACCCGGTGGCGACGAATTTATTACTGCCCATCGCGATACCGGGCTGCTATATGTTGTCATGCATGAAGGCGAGGTTGATACGCACCACGTTCCCGGAGAAGAGATCTGGGTGCTGGATGCGAATTCCGGCAACCGAGTTCATAGAATAGAGCTTGAAGTGCCAGCCTCGTCCATAATGGTTACCCAGGAGGCCGAGCCGAAGCTTATCGTGGCAGATGACAACGGCGGCACTCATGTCTATGACGCGCTCACATTTGCCTTTGAACGCACAATTGTAACTCCCGGCGCCGCCATGTTTGAGGATTTCTAGATCGTGATCGATCCGCTTCTACTAAGTATTATTTCACTCGGTTTCGCTTTGCTATTTCTTATTGCTGCCGCACATAAGCTTAGCAACCGCGAACATTTTCGAACGAGCTTCGATGCTTATGAAATCATTCCAGTACGTCTATCTGCTCTCGTGACGAAAATTATTCCCCCACTCGAATTACTCTTAGGTATTGGATGGTTAGCTTTTGGCCTATTCGCTATCGAATTCAAACTTGTCGCTCTTATTAGTGCTGGTCTATTGGCAAGTTACGCCTTAGCTATAGGTGTAAACCTTAAGCGCGGCAGAAACTACATCGATTGCGGCTGTAGTTTCTCTAACAGCAGCGCACCAAACACAGACAGTGGCTCGCAGCAAATTTCATTGGGGCTGTTTTGCCGAAATGTATTACTAGTTGTCATGGCGATTGTATGCGCAATTCCTGCTAGTGATCGTAGCCTGCAGCTTGTAGATTTTTTTGGGCTGCTCTTTTCTGTAATTGCATTAATATTGTTATATGGAACTTTTAATCAAATATTGATGACCAGGAACACGATTAGCTCTTGGAGAAAAAGTAATGCTTGAAGCCTTGTTAGTCTCCAATATAGTGTTATGGGTTTTAGTTGTCATGTTGTCGCTACTCGTCTTAGCGCTTTCTCGTCAAGTTGGAATTCTTCACGAGCGCGTTGCGCCTGCTGGAGCGCTGATGCCTACAAATGGCCCGAAAGTCGGCGAACTTACCCAAGAGATATCTCTGAAAAGCATACACGACCAAGCTCTGACCATAGGCGGCGCTGCTACTGGCAATCTAGCATCTTTCATTCTATTTATTTCACCCACTTGCCCAGTGTGCAAATCATTGGTACCTACGGCAAAATCTCTGGTAAATTCCGAGAGCCACCGGATGCAGCTTCTATTCGCGAGCGATGGCGATGCGCTTGAACAGCACCAACGCTACGCGAAAGACTTGGACCTGGACGATTATTCGTATGTATTGTCTGAGGCATTGGGCCGAGCTTTTGAGGTCAGTAAGCTGCCTTTCGCTGTACTGATAGATGCGGATGGAATACTTAAGGGCAAAGGGTTAGTCAACACAAGAGAACATATGGAAAGCCTAATCGAATCGATGGATTCGGGCGTAGTGAGCGTACAGGAATATATTGGCAGCATTCAGAACGAGCAAGAAGATACTGAGCCTTCAGCGATGGAACACACATCATGAATATAGAAAAAATCATAGAACGTGGTTACTACTGGATTGACGATCAAGCGAGATCATCGAGTTTGGCATTGGCACGGAGAATATCTCGTAGAAGTTTTCTCTCCAGGCTAGGAATGATGCTGGCAGGCGCTGCTGCATTCCCGTTGCTACCCGTAGCACGGTCGTTTGCACAGAGTTCGGTTGAAGAGGTTGGCGATCCACAGAGCTGCGAATACTGGCGTTACTGCGCTATGAGCGGCACGCTCTGCTCCTGTTGTGGAGGTACCTATACCTCTTGCCCTCCAGGGTCTGAGGCTTCACCAATCACCTGGGTCGGCACCTGCCGTAATCCGGTGGACGGCAGGGACTACCTAATGTCCTATAACGACTGCTGCGGAAAATCGGTATGCTCGCGCTGTGGTTGTCACAACACAGAAGGCGATAAGCCTGTTTACTTCAACAGCAATAGTAATAGCGTGCTGTGGTGTTTCGGCACCGAGAATACGAGCTATCACTGCACAGTCTCTCTGGTATTAGGTACCACCGACGAAACGAACTAGCGGCGGAATTTTCAGTTAATGAATCTATTCTCTCTCGGAAGGGCTGTCCTGTTAATTGCGCTGCTCAGCCTCAGCAGCAATGTTCTTGCAGCAAGTCCCCGCATCAACTACCTACTCTATTGCACTGGCTGCCATGCAGTAGACGGTGCAGGTAAACCACCCAATGTACCCTCGCTTCGAGACGAGCTCGGCCGCATGATCTCGGTGCCGGAAATGCGCAGCTACTTAGTTAGAATTCCAGGCGCATCACAGGCTCCCATTTCCGATGCCGATCTTACCGATGTAATAAATTGGCTTCTCCATGAATTCAATAGCGATACTCTGCCAGCAAACTTTGAAGAATACTCGTTAGAAGAAGTCTCTAGCGCGCGTCAGGATATTCTCGCCGACCCGCTGAAGTATCGAGCCGAACATTGGAAAACCTATGATGAATAAAAGTAGTACCGAAATTGGATAGCTGGAAGGTTGGCGAAGTAGTGATTAGCTGAATTGTCGAAACACAACCGCCAAAACCCTATCACGATAAATACCCCTTCATGAGGGAAGCCACTCCAACAGCCTTAGCAAAAATACTCTGGTTGTATCCGAACTATGTCGATGAGAATGGCGCGCTTAAATTATTAGTTCAGGCACTGCTGATAGAAACTCCGAAGCTAAAAATACTCGTGAATACATGTATTTGCAACGACAAGCACCACAAGCTGATCAGCAACGAGATGCTGCACACAAATTTCCTAGAGAAGAAATCCACATAGTGGTATGTGCGCGCCTGCATGTCGATCATGTTGGCTGGAATACAATGAAGGTAGGCGAGCAGTGGCTACCAACTTTTTCTAATGCGCGCTACCTTATCGACCAAGAAGAATTCGAATACTGGTCCGCGGACGAAAGCGAGGAGCAAGTCCCGGTCATGGCGCGCTCCATTACGCCCATCTTTGAACCTGGTTTGGCAGACCTTGTCGAGATGGGTCACATTCTATCTCCGGAGTTTCGATTAATGCTCTCACCGGGACATACTTTGCCTCTCCCACGACAGGCAGAGTTATTCGCGGCGGCGAAGGATATTTTCTAGTCAGCGATGACTAGGC
>Ga0308015_10000236_pt1 | contig 28103 bp, 31 predicted proteins | sample Neamet231_FD_203128 | JGI IMG/M metagenome (GOLD analysis project Ga0308015, IMG submission 203128) | Marine microbial communities from water near the shore, Antarctic Ocean - #231 | ecosystem: Environmental > Aquatic > Marine > Unclassified | place: Southern Ocean | collected 2014-07-28
TGCAGAACAATCTGCTTCAAGTTATGATTTAGATTTTTTAACAGGAGCAACAAAAGGATTCCAACCTAAAGATGGAGCAAATTATTATGGATACAATACACTTAATGTAGAATACATTTATATGGCATTTGCATAATCAAAGATTTAAAAATAATAATATATAAAATATGGCATCAAATTCTTCAAGAGACTTAAGACACTACGCTGGAGCGGCAGGTATATTTGCATTAGTTATTGCACTATTACTTTTTCTTTCCTTTTATCAAATACCAAAAGACAACAAAGATATATTTGTATCTATAGTAGGTATGATAGTAGGATCTTTATCTGTAGTTATATATGCTATTATAGGTAGAAATCCAGATGAAGTAAATGCCTTAAAAAATAAAAACGAATCATTACAATTACTTGCAGATCAAATGGAAAAAAGAAATGATCAGTTAGAAAAAATGATAATTGACATGCAAAGCGATATAATTGACAAGCTTACTATACTAGGTGCAACAGCATTTGATACTGTATATAATAAGAATAAGCAATGTACATGCGGCAATAACTCATGTACTTGTAAAGGTGCTTAAAATTAAGTGATAATAAACTGTAAACCTTATCATTAATTAAACCAAAAACCAATGACACTTTTTTACAAGACTCAATCGTGGTCTAGTCAACCACATTTATCCGAAGAAACCAAAGAAATTTGGAAACGTTATTCAAAGAAAAAGAACTGGAGAATAACACAACTTCCTAATGGCTACTACCAAGCTGAATGGAATGACACTAATGACAACTGGAACGGAATTACAAGACGTGAAACAATTGAAGCAGCTGAAAAAGCTATTGAATCTTCTATTGAACATTATCTTAAAAAGCTAAAACTTTCTGAAGGGCCTGTTGTTGTAAAGACCTTTAAATAAACAAAATCAAATCAAATCAAATTAAATTAAATTATGTCAGACGCAATTGTCAAAAACCTCAGCTTTGGTAACGAAGCTAAGGATCAACTATTTGAAGGTATTAATAAACTCACAAAAGCCGTTAGTTCTACATTAGGCGCTAGCGGTAAACGTGTGATATTAGAAGATGGAGGAGGAAAGCCTATTATAACTAAAGACGGTGTAACCGTTGCTGATTCAATAGTGCTATTAGATCCAATAGAAAATATGGGTGCTACGCTTTTAAAGGAAGCTGCTAGAAAAACTGTGAAAGAAGCAGGTGATGGAACCACTACTGCTACAGTACTAGCACACTCAATCTTAACGCAAGCTTATCCAAAACTGGAGGAGCTTGGCGCTAGGAGTTTAAAAGAGGGTATTGATAATGCTGTTAATAAAGTAATAGATTACTTAGAAACAAACTCAATAAAAGTAACAGGTCAAATGATAGACCAAGTTGCAAGCATCTCTACAAATAATGATAAAGCATTAGGTTCTGTTATAGCTGAAGCATTTAGATCGGTTGATGAAACCGGTGTTGTAATGATGGAAGCTACGGAATTATCAGAAACTACTTCTGAATTAATAGAAGGAATGCAATACAATAAAGGATTAACAAATTCACATTTTGTTACTAAAGCAGAAGCAAGAGTTGCTGAATTAGATAATCCATTAGTTTTACTTATTGAATCACCAGTTGAGAATGTAAGAAAAATACAAAACATCTTAGAGCATGCTATTAAAAACAATAAGTCATTACTTATTATTGCTGATTTAGATCCTAAAGTTATTTCTACTTTAGCTATGAATAAAATAAAAGATGTTATTAAAATAAATGTTATTAATGCACCTACATATGGTATAACTAAAAAAGATATGCTAACAGATTTAGCATTATTAACAGGTGCTACTATTATTAACGAAGATTTAGGTGATGATATGGATATGATACTACCGGAACATTTAGGTACATGCATTAAATCTATCACTAACGATACTGAAACAATAATTAGAGTTAAAAAAATAACTGATGAAGTAGCAGACATTATAGTTACTATAAAAAAAGATTTAAATAAAAGTAATACTGCACCTGAAGTTATAAGACTAGAAAAAAGACTAGCTAGGTTATCTTCAAAGATTGCTACTGTAAAAGTAGGTGCAGATTCAAGTATAGAATTAAAAGAAAAAACTGATAGAGTAGAAGATGCTATTTGTGCTACAAAAGCCGCCATTAAAGAAGGCATTGTTGCCGGTGGAGGTGTTGCACTTTTAAATGCTGCTATGTTTATCAAACCTAAAGATAAAGCTGAAAGCGTCCTTCTGGAAGCTATTAAAGCTCCCTATCACATTATCTTAGACAACGCTAATATTAGTGAAGCACATTCTGAAAAGAAAGGATGGGGACTAGATGTGATAACGGGTAAATCGGTTAAGATGGTTAAGGCCGGAATAATCGATCCTTTGCTAGTAACAAAAGCAGCACTTAAAAATGCAGCGTCTGTTGCAACAACTATTTTATCTACTGATTGTATAATTAATAATTTAAGAATTAATGAAGGCAATAGGTAGAAACTTAATCATAAGTAAAGACAAACAAGGTACTTCTGAAACCAAAGGTGGTTTGCTTGTATCTGAAAATCAAAGAGAAGATTTAAGATATAATAAAGCAGAAGTAATATCAATAGGTTCTGAAGTAGTAGGTATTAAAGAATCAGATAATATTTATTATGATAGCGCAGCGGGCCATAACATAGAAATAGATAAAACTATTTATCAAGTTATAAAGCTTCAAGATGTTGTTATAGTAATATGAGAAGATTAGAAGCTAAGGACTTAAAAGAAATGAACTTAGTTAAACATTACCGAATAATAAGGCAATGGGCAGCTAAGAACAATAATTTAACCAGTGCTGATATAGAACTTCTTATATATTTAGATTGCATAGATATATTTAGTAAAATAGATTTTAAAATGGGTGCTTATTCCTATAGCTGGGACAACAGAAGATGGAATAGATTATTACAAGAAGACTGGATTAAAGTTTGGCGTCAAAGAAATCATACTACTCAAAAATATAATTTATATAAAATGTCTTTTAAAGGCAAGCAGTTAATAAATAGAATATATAGAATAATGCTGGGTGAAGAAGATATACCAACCAGTGAAAGAAGAAATGTTATAATGCTAGGTAGAACATACACCGATACAGTATTAAAAACATCAATAAACAACGTAAACAAAGACAAACACAGATAACCAAAAACAAAAAAAATGAAATCACCAGCAGTAGTAAAAGCAGAAGCAGGCGTTGTAGGCGCTAACGCTCTTTGGGATGGACCATTAAATACAATGGGTTTTCCTATGGGTAGAGGATCTAGTTCAGGGATTACAGGAATGCAACTTAAAAAAGCAAGCTGTGCTTATAAAGCAGGTCCTATAACACAACTTGCCAAAGGTTCTATGTAAAATATGGAGGCTAATGATATTAAGCTTATAGCTCTAAATGGAACTGTAGGCGTTGTAACCATGACAAACTTAGAAGTTTGGTTAAAAGTAATTTTGTTGATTGTTACAATCGGTTATACACTAAGTAAGTGGATTAAAATAAAAAAGTAATGACATATATACAAAACAATTCGCCTTTTTTAAAAACAGCAGCCTGGACTAGAAAAGAAGGTAAAGATCCTAAAGGGGGATTAAATGAAAAAGGAGTTAAATCTTATAGAAAAGAAAACCCTGGAAGTAATCTTCAAACTGCTGTAACTACGCCTCCTTCTGAATTAAAAAAAGGTAGTAAAGCGGCTAGAAGACGTAAATCGTTTTGTGCAAGAATGAGTGGAGTAAAAGGCCCAATGAAAAAGCCTAATGGTGAACCTACCAGAAAAGCTTTAGCTTTAAAAAAATGGAATTGCTAATAACTAAACAAAAACAATAACAACAACAACAACAAAAACAAAGAAACTATGGGACACATGAAATCAGACGAACGTTATGATGCTAAAGAAGCATATGATAAAAAATTGTCATCTTCAGCTAGAATGCATTATTTAGAAAATGATATAGCAGATAGAAAAGGACATTCAGGAAGTTACAGCGGTAATCATCCAAGATATTCTTCTCCAACATCTATGATGGGACAAGGCCAAATGGGACAAGGCCAGATGGGACAAGCAAAAGCTGATCTTGCATATAATCCAGTAGATGATATATCAGGACAAGGAACAGAAGGTACAAATGCTGCTATGATGATGAAGAAAGATATGTCTCCTGCGTATAATATGAATAAAGGGTATGGACAACAAGTTGGAAGCCCTTCTGTAGCTAGCCAAAAGTATGGTGGCAATAAGGGTGATGAAAGTATGTCAGATAGAGACTATAGCGCTCCTACTAAAATGTATGGCGGAAAAAAAGGAGATATGAGTAAATCAAGAAGAGACTATTAATATATAATTATGAGCAAACTAGGATATAAACAAAAAGGCATATCTATGCTAAAGTCCCCATTAAATATAGACGGTGTTACAGGTGTTACAGGTGTTACAGGGGCTAACAGTGGATTAAGTAAATATGCAATAAAAGTTAGAAAAGAAAATGCAGAACATAGTGCGCGGGCTAAAAAAATTCGACAAGCACCTGGTAAACTATTTAATGCTATAACCAAAGGCCTTTTTAGGAGCGGAGCTGAAATTCGTGCCGATATCGATGCTCGAAAAGGAAATGCAAAATCTAAACCTATAGACGCGCAAAATGAATCTAATAAACGGCGAACTCCAAGTGAAAGCGCAGGAAAAGGAATTTATCCTAGCACCGGTAAAAACACAACCGGGTTCCAGTTTTTTGATCACACTACTCTTAAGCCACAAGTACCACCACCACCACCACCGCCAGAAGGGGGAAATGGGGGAAGAAGTTTTAAAGATGCTTATGCAAAAAGAGACATGGACACCTACGGTAGTTTATCTCAATCTGAATTTACTACAGAAGCTAAAAGACAATTAAAAGGTGGAAAAGTACCTGGTTCTCAAATGAGAGGAAGCTCTAACAAATCAGTTAACGCAGGTATTAAAGGCCCAAATAAAGAAGAAGTTGCTAAGGCAAAATCTAAATTATCACAGCTTAAAGTTGATCCTAAGGGGCAAACAATAACAGCGGGAAAAGTTACAAAAAAAGATATACTTGGTGCAAAGTCTGCTAAATCAATGTCTAGACAAGAAATTAAAGGTCAGAAAGAGGCTAGCAAAAAAGAAGGTAAAATGTCTAGAAAAGAAATTAGATTGCAAAAACTAAATTCAAAAGCTGCTTCAACAAAAAGATCAACAAATAAAACAATTAAAAGCATAGATTCTAAAAAAGCTGAATCCGCTGATACAAAAGCAAAACAAACTAGTGCAAAGTCTAGCCGAGCCATTTCAATTGATAAAAAAGCTAGGTTAGAAAAAAAGGCCGGTAAACTTAAATCAAGAATAGAAGTACAAAAAAACAATAAAGCTAACAGAGAAGCAAATAAAAAAATTAGAAAAAACAGATAGGACTGTATAAACCCTAGCAAACAAAAACAACAACAATAACAAAAACAAACACAATGGCTAAATTTTTATCATTTAACGTTACTAACACAGCGGCTCCTACTACAGAAGGAGAGTACTTAGTAAACGTAGATCAGATCAGTGCGGTAACTTACGTTACTGGAACAGCTACATTAACTGTAGAATTAAAAAACACTGCAACTTCACAAATTGCATTTGTTCTTTCAACATCTAATGCAGGAGCAGGTATACCAACAATTACCTCAGGAACTCCAACAATTCAAACAGTTAACAGAGCTTTAACCGCTAATCCAGGTGGAGTAAAAGCTTCTGTTGGTTTTGGAAAAGATCAAACAACTGGTGTACCAGCTCCAGGACAAGCTCCTTTAGTTGGCAACTTACAAATATTTGTAACCTCAGTTGCTTATACTGCCTAATTATTAATTCATATGCCTCTTGCTCTGGTAAGAGGTATATAATCTTATTTATATGAAAGCAACGGGGCTAGGCGATACAATTGAAAAAATAACAACCGTAACAGGTGTTAAAAGTGTTGTAGGTTTAATTTCTAAAAATTTAAAAAAACCTTGTGGTTGCCAAAAAAGAAAAGAAGCTTTAAATAAAAAATTTCCTTATGGCGTTTAAATTAAACACACCACCTTATAATCAAGATAATACACCTATATATAGTGTAGATTTAGGAGATGATGTTTTAGGCAAAGCTAATAATAATGGAACTATATTAGTTAATAAAAATTTAAATCCAAAAAAAATTGATAAAGTAGTTGGCCATGAAATGGTACATATAGATCAATTTAAACGAGGAGATTTAGATTATGACGATAAAAATGTTTACTGGAAAGGTAAAACATATTCTAGAAGTAAAATGCAAGAAGGTGCTAAAGAACTTCCTTGGGAAAAAGAAGCATATAACAAAACAAAAAAATAATATTATGAGTACATTTATGTCAAAACACGCGGCAAATCTTTTAAATATTAATCCAATGGCTAAAAGAGCAAGCGCAATGGAAATGAAAGGCGATTTAGATAAGGATGGAAGTATGAGTTCTTACGAAACTACTCGTCAGAAAGCAATTGAAAAAAATATGAAGAAGTAAAATGTGGAAATTACTAGTAGGTCTTTTAAAAGGCGGGGACAATAAAAAATCCGCAGCTGGTAATTTAGCATGGGAAATTCGAGAAGCTATTAAGGGCAAAGAACTAGACCCTAATGAAATTATTGAATTACAAACTAAAATAAATGAAATTGAAGCCGGACATAGAACATTATTTGTTGCAGGCTGGAGGCCTTTTATAGGTTGGATATGCGGAGTTGCATTAGCTTACAACTTTGTAATAAGAGATTTATTTATTTGGATTACAAAAACAGCGGACGCTCCTCCGGCATTACAAATGGAGCATTTAATGACTGTACTATTGGGTATGTTAGGCCTTGGGGGTTTACGTACTTTTGAAAAAATAAAAGATAAAACAAAATAAAAACATGTATCCACAAAATCAAAGTACTATGTACACTAACGCCGTTGCGTTATTAACATCAGCAACCCTGAGATCACCAGGAGCAACCGCCGCTGGAATACCAGTGGGTCAATTTGCATCAACTCTTTCTGGAAATATTCCTGTTAGTACAACTGTAATAGCATTTGCTTCAGGCGGTACTTTTTTAGGTTCTGCTCAAGAAAGACCTACTGCAGGTTATCAAAATAAAGATAAAGGCGTATCTTACAGATTAACTACAGATAATGCAGGAACAATAATTAATTGTGTTGTTGCATCAACACGGGCAGCTGGTTCAGCCCAAGCGGCTGTAGTTACCGCTCCAGTAAATCCAGGTGCAGGTCCTAATATGGGAGTCGCGGCACAAACAATAATTTTTGATGCAGCATCTATTACAGCTGCCTTTACGGCTAGTAATGATGGTAATGCTATAACGGGAGCCTTAACAGTTACTATAGCTGCAACAGATTTACAAAGACCTTTTAGCGGAGGTACAGGCGCAGCAACAAACGGTATCTATGAAGCTGATATACAGTCAGGTGGTGATGCTTTTGGATTATATATTAATGGAGCAGCTGGAGGAAGTGCTGTTAAAGTAGAATTAGCTTCAGCACCACCTAATCAAACCATTACCTTAAATGGTATATTGCAAGGAACAACATTAGACGGATTATTTAGAAAAGTATACACAACTGATGCTGCAACTACAGCAACAACTATTATAGCATTATATTAAAATAAGTTAAATTAAATTAAATTAAATCAAATGACAAAAGTAAAAACAGAAGTAAAGAAAAACAAAGTAACAGAAGAGCAACTTTCTAAAGTTAAAGAACAACAAACAAAAATGAATAATCTTTTAAGAGATGTTGGGTTTGTTGAAAATCAAAAACACGTATTACTACATGAATACGCTGGTATAAGCCAAGAAATGGAAGAGTACAAAAAAGAATTAGAAAAAGAGTACGGTGCAATTAGCATTGATTTAGAAACAGGTGAATATTCTGAAATAGAAAGTTCTGAAGAAGTAAAGCAATAAAATGTCTAGTATTATAAGGAAGATCAGCATTGGTTCTGATTATAAAAATGATGCCATGCACTACTCCGTTGGACAAGAAGTCTATGGGGGACATAAAATAGCTTATATCATATTTGAAGATACTGATGGTTCTTATAATATTTTTATTAAAAAAAACAACGAGGTATTGCCGTGGAAGAAGTTTAATACTAACATGGCGGTATCTGTTGAATATAATTTAGAATATGAATAGTGTATACGATTTTATTGTTGAACCAATAGGAGAAAGATATAACAACACTTTAAAAATAAACGATAAAAATTTAATATTAAATTCTAGTATAGAATCTTTTAAATTTATAAATAAAAAAGCTAAAGTAATTTCTGTACCATTAGCATATAAAACTTTAATAAAAATAGGTGATGAAATAATAATACATCACAATGTTTTTAGAAGATATTATGATATAAGAGGTAAAGAAAAAAATAGTAGCAAATATTTTAAAGATAATTTGTATTTTTGTCAAATAGATCAAATTTATTTGCATAAAAAAAATAGTGAATGGAAAGCTTTTGGAGACAGATGCTTTGTTAAACCTATTTTAAATAATGACTATTTAAAGCAAGATAAAGAACAGAGCCTTATTGGTATATTAAAATATGACAATAGCTCTTTAAATGCGCTTGATATTAGCTCTGGTGACCTAGTAGGGTTTACACCAAATGGCGAATGGGAGTTTATAATAGATAACGAGCGTTTATACTGTATGAAATCAAATGATATTGTTATTAAATATGAATACAAAGGAGACGAAGTTGAATATAATCCAGGCTGGGCAGTTAGCAGTTGAGGAATTAATTAAAGTAGCTAAAGAAGCAATTGTAGATTCAGGTGATGATATATCTGCAGATAGACTTAAAAATGCTGCTGCAACTAAAAAACTAGCAATATTTGATGCGTTTGAAATATTAACTCGAATAGAGCAAGAAGAAAAAATGTTAGAAGATAATACAAAGCAAGCTAATAAATTTGGCGGTTTTGCTGAAAGCAGATCTAAATAATGTATCAACAAACGTTATATTCAATAGTAGATGATCACATAAGACCTAATACTTTAAAAAGATTAAATAGATTAAAAAGTTTTAAGTACGGTTATAATAAAGAATATGATTTAGTAGTTATAAGTAAAAATGGCACTGTAGGTGCAATATATGATATACAAGGCTTTCGGATTGGTTTACCAATAATTAACAAAGCTTATAAAAAAAGTAATGTAAAAGCTGAGCAGCATTGGGAAAAGTTTGAATATCCTAAAGCATTAAGCAAAATTAAAAGTGTTTTTGATTGGAATAATTATCCTGACAATTTTAAAGAACAATGGTATAACTATATAGAGAATGAATTTAAAGCTAGAGAAGAAGGGTTTTCGTTCTACAATAATGGCACCCCTACTTACATTACTGGTTCTCATTACATGTACTTGCAGTGGACCAAGATTGATGTTGGGGCCGCAGAGTTCAGGGAATCTAACAGACTATTCTACATATTTTGGGAAGCCTGTAAGGCCGACAGTAGGTGTTACGGTATATGCTACCTCAAGAATAGACGGTCTGGGTTTAGCTTCATGGCATCATCAGAGACTGTTAGCCAGGCAACAATATCAAGCGATGCTAGATTTGGAATTTTATCGAAAACGGGTGCTGATGCAAAAAAAATGTTTACCGACAAAGTTGTACCAATATCCACGAACTATCCGTTCTTCTTCAAGCCGGTACAAGACGGGATGGACAGGCCGAAGACGGAGCTTGCGTACAGGGTCCCTGCCTCGAAATTAACTAGAAGAAAAATAGAATTAAACGAGCAGTTAAAAGATATTGAAGGATTAGATACTACTATTGACTGGAAGAATACAGGAGATAACAGTTATGACGGTGAAAAACTCAAGCTATTAGTACATGATGAATCTGGTAAATGGGAAAGACCTGATAATATATTAAATAACTGGAGAGTAACTAAAACTACATTAAGACTAGGTAGCAGAATAGTTGGTAAGTGTATGATGGGATCAACATCAAACGCATTAGATAAAGGGGGAGAAAATTTTAAAAGATTATATGAAAATTCAAGTGTTACTAAAAGAAACCGCAACGGTCAGACTAGCTCAGGATTATATTCTTTGTTCATACCTATGGAATGGAATTACGAAGGATTCATTGATAAATATGGAGTACCTATATTCGATACACCAAAAACACCAGTAACTAGTATAGATAAAAGTGAAGTAGATATAGGTGTAATAGATTATTGGCAAAATGAAGTAGATGGTTTAAAAACAGATCAAGATGCTTTAAATGAATTTTATAGACAATTTCCCAGAACTATGCAACATGCATTTAGGGATGAAACCAAACAATCTTTATTTAATCTAACTAAGATTTACGAACAAATAGATTATAATGAAGAAATTACTAAGTCAAGTTTAATAACACAAGGTAATTTTCAATGGTTTGGCGGAGTACGAGATACTAAAGTAATGTTTGTTCCAAACAATAAAGGAAGATTTTTTATTTCCTGGGTACCGGATAATAACATGCAAAACAAAATTATTTTAAAAAATGGGGCTAAGCATCCAGGCAATGAACATTGCGGAGCATTTGGATGTGACAGTTATGATATATCAGGCACAGTAGATGGCAGAGGATCTAAAGGATCTTTGCACGGATTAACAAAGTTTTCTATGGAAGATATTCCGCCTAATATGTTTTTTTTAGAATATGTTGCAAGACCTGATAATGCAGAAACATTTTTTGAAGATGTATTAATGGCTTTAGTGTTTTATGGAATGCCTATACTTGCGGAAAATAATAAACCAAGATTATTATATTATTTAAAAAGAAGAGGTTATAGAGGATACTCAATAAATAGACCTGATAAAAATTATAATAAATTATCTATTACGGAAAAAGAAATTGGAGGCGTGCCAAATTCAAGTGAAGATATGAAACAGGCGCATGCTGCCGCTATAGAAAGCTATATAGACGCTTACGTAGGATTTAATAATGATGCCTATGGTGATATGTATTTTTTAAGAACGCTTAATGACTGGTCTAAGTTTAATTTAAATAATAGAACAAAATATGATGCTTCTATTAGTTCAGGATTAGCTATAATGGCTTGTAATAAAAACAAATACGCACCTTCTGCTAAAAGAGTTTTTAAGCCTATGGATATAGGAATAAAAAAATATAATAATGATGGTATTACATCTAAAATAATTTAAATAAATGGTTTACACAAATTATAACAGTTCATTCCCAGATCAGGTAGTACCAGATTCAGTAAAGAATAGTTATGACTATGGATTACAAGTGGCTCAAGCCATTGAAAACGAATGGTTTAAACAAGATATAGGTGGCGATAGATATTTGCAAAATTATCAAAACTATCATAGTCTAAGATTATATGCTAGAGGAGAGCAACCTGTTTCAAAATATAAAAATGAATTGTCTATAAACGGTGATTTATCTTATTTAAATTTAGATTGGAAAATAGTACCAGTTATTCCTAAGTTTGTTGATATTGTAGTGAACGGCATGACAGAAAAAGGTTATAAAATAAAATCTTTTGCTACTGATCCATTTGCATTAAAAGAAAGAACCAGATATGCTGCTAGCATAATGGAAGATATGTATTCACAGTCTTTTGTTGAAAATATTAAACAAACAACAGGAGCAGATCTTTATAATACTTCTAATCCAGAAAATCTTCCAAAAAGCAAAGAAGAATTAGAATTAGTAATGCAGCTAAATTACAAACAAGCTGTTGAAATTGCTGAAGAAGAATTAATAGAAAATGTTTTTGCTGCTAATAAATATAAAGAAGATCAAAGACGTATTGCATATGATTTAGCAGTATTAGGAATTGGGGCTTCAAAAACAAGTTTTAATCTATCGGAAGGTGTTACAGTTGATTATGTAGATCCTGCGGCAATAGTTTATTCTTATACAGAAGATCCTAATTTTGAAGATATATATTACGTAGGAGAAGTTAAAAATTTAAGCATAGCTGAAATAAAAAGACAATTCTCTTATTTAACAGACCAAGACTTACAAGAAATACAAAAATATAAAGGTCCTGCTAACACTAATTATGTAAGAAATTATGGAGGTCAAGATGATAATAACTTAGTATCAATATTGTTTTTTGAATATAAAACTTATACAAATCAAGTATTTAAAATTAAAAAAACAGATCAAGGTCTTGAAAAAACTATTGAAAAAGATGATTTATTTGATCCTCCAGAAAACGATAACTTTGAAAGAGTATCTCGTAGCATCGAAGTTTTATATACAGGAGCTAAGGTTTTAGGAATGAGTAAAGTGTTAGAATGGAAATTTGCAGAAAACATGACTAGGCCTTATTCTGATACTACTAAAGTTAATATGAGTTATGCAATTTCAGCACCTAGAATGTATAAAGGCAAAATAGATTCTTTAGTTAATAGAATAACTAGCTTTGCGGACATGATTCAATTAACTCATTTAAAATTACAACAAGTATTATCTCGTGTAGTTCCTGATGGTGTGTATTTAGATATGGATGGTCTAGCTGAGGTTGATCTTGGTAATGGTACGAATTACAATCCGGCGGAAGCATTAAACATGTACTTCCAAACGGGAAGCATTGTTGGAAGATCTTTAACACAAGATGGTGAATTAAATAGAGGTAAAGTTCCAATACAAGAATTAAAATCTTCTAGTGGTCTTGCAAAAATACAAGCTTTAATACAAACTTATCAGTATTATTTACAAATGATAAGAGATACAACCGGCTTAAATGAAGCTAGGGATGGAAGCTCTCCAGATAAAAATGCTTTAGTAGGATTGCAAAAAATGGCAGCTGCTAATTCAAATACAGCCACAAGACATATATTAAAATCTTTAATGTATATTACTATTAAAACTGCAGAAAACATAAGCTTAAGAGTAAATGATGCATTACAATTCCCATTAACACGTGAATCTTTATTAAGTAGTATAAATACATTTAATGTAGCAACATTAGAAGAAGTAGAAAATATATGCTTGCATGATTTTGGAATATTTTTAGAACTTGAACCAGATGAAGAAGAAAAAGCACAATTAGAACAAAATATTCAAGTTTCATTACAGCAAGGTAATATTGATTTAGAAGACGCTATTGATATAAGACAAGTTAATAATCTTAAATTAGCTAATCAACTTTTAAAAGTAAAAAGAACTCAAAAACAAAAAAGAGATCAAGAAATACAAAAAGCTAATATAGCTGCTCAGGGAGAAGCAAACGCAAAAGCTTCTGAAGCCGCTGCACTTGCTGAAGTTCAAAAAGGCCAAGCCTTAGCTGAAACTAAAATGCAATTAGAAAAAGCTAAATCAGATTACGAAATACAAAGAATGGAACAAGAGGCGTTAATTAAAAAGCAATTAATGGCTGAAGAGTTTAGTTATCAAATGCAACTAGCTCAAATACAAGCTAAAGCTACTACTCAAAAAGAACAAGAAATAGAAGATCGAAAAGATCAAAGAGTTAAAATACAAGGCACTCAACAATCAGAACTTATAGATCAAAGACAAAACGATTTATTACCCAAAAATTTTGAATCATCAGGAAATGATAATTTAGATGGATTTGGTTTAGAACAATTTGGGCCGTCGTAATTTTTATTAATTAATTTTATTATATCATGTCAACAGAAGTAAAACAAGAAGGAGAGTTTAAAATTAAAAAGCGAACTCCAAAAAAGTTAGTTAACCAAGAAGGTAACATAACTAAATTAGATTTAACAAAGCCAGGAAACGAACAAGGTGTTGTAATGCCTTCAGTACAAAAAGTTATTATTCCTAACGAAGAATTAAAAAAACAAAAAGATGCCGTTCAAGAGTCAAGCACAGCGAAATTGGATGTACATGAATCATCCGGAAATGGCGAAGAAGTGGGAAAAGGAAACACCGAAGAGCCAATTATTACCGAAAAAATTGAAGAACAAGAAGTAGAAGATTCTCCATTACAACAAATAGATAAAGTTGAAGAAGTTAAAACAGAAGAACCTTTAGAAGCAAAAATAAAAACTATTGATTCTCAGTCTGCCGCACCTGAGTTACCAGAAGGAGTAGATAAACTTTTAAAGTTTATGAAAGAAACTGGTGGAGATGTAAATGATTATGCTAGATTAAATGCGGATTATTCTACAGTAGATAATACTACATTAATTAAAGAATATTATAAACAAACAAAACCTCATTTAGATTCAGAAGATGTAAGTCTTTTATTAGAAGACTTTGATTATGATGCAGAATTAGATGAAGATAGAGATATACGCAAAAAGAAACTTGCGTTTAAAGAAGAAGTTGCAAAAGCCAAAAACTTTTTAGAAGATACTAAAAGTAAATATTACGAGGAAATCAAGTTGAGACCCGGACTTACTCAAGATCAACAAAAAGCTACTGACTTTTTTAACCGATACCAAGAAGACGAAAAAGCTAACGAATTAGTCAGAGACGACTTTATGCAAAGTACTAATAATTATTTTTCTAATGATTTCAAAGGTTTTGATTTTAAATTAGGAGATAAAAATTTTAAGTATGGCGTTAAAGATCCATCTGCAGTTGCTGATAAACAAAAGGATTTATCTGAATTTGTAGGGACGTTCCTTAACGAAAAAGGTAATATGAAAGACCCCGCTGGTTATCACAAAGCTATTTATGCTGCTAGAAATGCTGATACTATGGCAAGTCATTTTTATGAGCAAGGTAAAACCGATGCTATTAAAGAACAAATTGCTAAGTCTAAAAATATAACAACAGAACCTAGGCAAACTGCTAGTGGTGATGTTTTTGTTAATGGATTAAAAGTAAAAGCGCTTTCTGGCGTAGACTCTTCAAAACTTAAAATTAAAAACAGAAAATTTAACAATTAAAAATTAATTAATTATGGCAAATGTCATCCCAAGCTTTGGGGCAATTACACCGAGTCAACAACAACAGGCTCTTTCAACAAATTATTTACAATTCACAAACGCTGCTGGAGCTAACTTCTCCTCTTTTGCGCAACAGTATCTTCCTGAGATATATGAGCAAGAAGTAGAGCGTTATGGGAATAGAACACTTTCTGGATTCCTTCGTATGGTTGGAGCAGAAATGCCTATGACTTCAGATCAAGTTATTTGGTCAGAACAGAATAGATTACATGTTGCTTACAATGGAGTTACTAAAACCGCTGCTGGTGGTGACAACACTTTAACTTTTCCACTTGTGGCCGTTGCAGGTCCTACATTTGTAGACAACGTAATTTCAGTGCAAGATACTATCGTTATTATGAATCCAACTAATGGACTAGAAGTAAAAGCTTTAGTTACAGCTAGTGCAGGTTCTAATGCTGCTGGTTCTGCTCTTGGTACAATTACTGTTGCTCCTTATATTGGTGCTAGTGTAGCAACTACTTTAGGTGCAGCTGGAGCTGCTCTTGCTGGTCTTAAAATCTTTGTTTACGGTTCTGAATACAGAAAAGGAACAAATGATAATACCATTACAAGCATTACTCCTTCTTTCACTCAATTTAACAACTCTCCTATTATTATTAAGGACAGATACGAAATTAACGGATCTGACATGGCTCAAATTGGATGGATTGAAGTAGCTACAGAAGATGGAACTTCAGGTTACCTATGGTATCTAAAAGCTGAATCTGAAACTCGTTTACGTTTTGAAGACTATCTTGAAATGGCAATGGTTGAAGGTGAACTTGCTGCCGTAGGTTCTGCAGTCGCTGGTCTTGCTCCTACTTTTGGTGGAACTGAAGGTCTTTTTGCTGCTATCAATACTAGAGGTAATGTACTAAACAACTTTAGTGCTACTGCTGGTCTTGGAGAATTTGACAGTATTCTTAAGAATCTTGATACTCAAGGGGCTATTGAAGAGAACATGCTTTTCTTAAACAGAAAAACTTCTTTGGATTTTGATGATATGCTAGGTGCTATTTCATCAGGAGTACAAGGAGGTACTGCTTTTGGATTGTTTGAAAACTCTGAAGAAATGGCTTTGAATCTTGGATTCTCAGGATTTAGAAGAGGTTCTTACGACTTTTACAAAACTGACTGGAAATATCTTAACGATGCTTCTACAAGAGGTGGAGTACAGGTTTCAGGTATTGATGGAGTTCTTATTCCTGCAGGTACATCTACAGTTTACGATCAAATTTTAGGATCTAACATTCGTAGACCATTCCTACACGTACGTTATAGAGCTTCTGAAACAGAAGATAGAAGAATGAAATCTTGGATTACAGGTTCTGCCGGTGGTGCTTACACTACAGGAATTGACTCTATGGTAGTTCACTTCTTATCTGAAAGATGTTTATGTGTACAAGGTGCTAACAATTTTGTATTGTTTACTGCATCATAGTATTTTGATAAAGATAAGGCGTCATATATTTGGCGCCTTGCTTTATTTTTTTAATTATTTAATTTTATTATATCATGGCTAAAAAAGCTAACACAGCAGTAAAAGATGTTGAGGTTGCAACTCAAACAATTGAAAAACCAATTACTAAAACTACTCAACAGCCTAAAAAGCCTAGTTGGGAAATTAAAGATAGAACGTATACTTTGCTTGGACATCATTCTCCAATAACATATACAATACCAGCGAGGCATAGCGCTAAGTATCCTTTGCTTTGGTTTGATGAAGAATCAGGCGAACAAAAAGAATTAAGATATGCAACTAATCAAAACTCCGTATTTGTACAAGATCAAAAAGGAGAAGCTACATTAGGTCATATTATTTTTCACAATGGTACACTAAGTGTTGGTAAGCAAAATCAAAACTTACAAAAAATGCTTTCTTTATACCATCCTACTAAAAATGTAAAATATAAAGAATTTGATCCAGTTGAAATAGCGCATGATGAATTAGACGATTTAGTAATAACTATTGAAGCTTTAAACATGGCTAGAGAAATGGATATTGATATAGCAGAAGCTGTATTAAGAGTTGAGATTGGATCTAAGGTATCTGAGATGAGTTCTAAGGAGATTAGAAGAGATCTTATACTATTTGCCCAGCGTAACGCAGAGCTGTTCATAGATCTTGCTAATGACGATAATGTACAACTTAGAAATCTTGCTATAAATGCTACTGAAGCGGGTATTATATCTTTATCTCAGGATCAAAGAACATTTAATTGGGCTTCTAATAATAGAAAATTAATTAACGTTCCTTTTGATGAAAATCCATATTCAGCTATGGCAGCATTCTTTAAAACAGATGAAGGTGTAGAAATTTATAAATCTATAGAGAAAAAACTTTCATAACGTGTAATATTTATAATATGTAGAGCCGTCTTTTGGCGGCTCTATTATTATATAACAAAAAATAAACAATGGCAATAAATGTAAATACTGTATATCAAACAGTTTTGTTGATATTAAATAAAGAACAAAGAGGCTATATGACCCCTGATGAATTTAATTCAGTGGGTACTCAAGTTCAACTTGAAGTATTTGAAAAATACTTTGAAGATTTAAATCAACAAATACGTGTGCCACAAACAGATTTTAATTATTCTGATAGAGTAGAAAATATAGATGAAAAAATAGCTATATTTAAAACATTTGGTAATGCTGAGTATAAGCCTTTGGCAACTACCACTGATAAACCTTTTGCTTTACCAACAATAGATTCTTATGGAATTGCTGTTGATTTTTACAGACTAGGAGAAGTAACGCACAATAATGAAGTTCTTGTTCAAAGACTTCAAAGAAATGATTTTTATACTTCAGAAAAATCAAAATTAACTAAAGCCACAACAACTTTTCCAACATATTTGTATGAAAATAATTTACTTTATGTTAGACCAACAATTATAATTAGCAATATACAAGTTGATTATATTAAAAAACCTTTAAATCCTGTGTGGGGATTTACAGTGGGTACCTTAGGGCAATATCAATATGACAACAGCGCTTATAATCCCGCAGCAGTACCAGCTACAGGTTCAAGAAATTTTGAACTTCATGAATCAGAACAAACTGAGATTATATTAAGAATATTACAATATGCTGGAATAATAATAAGAGATCCCCAAATAATACAAGCCGCCGCGCAACAAGTGCAAATGGATGAAATGAATAAAAAAAGCTAATAAATTATGGCCAAACCTGATGGTGGTTTAATACAAGAAACCAATAGACAATATTACGAAGGCGCACAAAGTTTTGTTGCAGATGGAACAAACAATGTTTTTACAGCTAACTTTAATACAAATTTAGTTTTTGGAAGTTTTGACCCTAACGTGTTTAATTATGGATTAAATAATTTTAAATTGTTTACTAGTCCAACAGGTTTAGCGGGTTCTTATACAGAATATATTCAAGCTTATACTGTTGTTAATAATGTTATAACTATAACCGCAGTCCCGCCCCAATTTACTGTAATAGTAATTCAATTAAAAGTATTAACCGGTGGCAATTATGGAAATAACGATACATTTGGAAACGTTGTAGAAAACAATTATGGAGGTTACCAATATATAACTATACCAGAGTTAATTACAAATTTTATGGTTGGTTATGTTGGAGCTGGTAAAATAATATCAAGTGTAAAAAGAACTGATGTAATATTTCACGCTAAGCGTTCCTTACAAGAATTTAGCTATGATACATTAAGAAGTATAAAATCACAAGAAGCAACTATACCTCCTAATTTATCTATTCCAATACCTCAAGATTATGTAAATTATGTTCAAATGTCTTGGATTGATAATCTAGGTGTTAAACATATTATATATCCTACAACTTTAACATCCAATCCAGAAAGCTTATTACCACAAGATTGGCAAGGTATACCTATACAAGATAATTTTGATGAAGATTTAGACTCTACTTCAATAACTGAATCAAGATGGGCTAATGCTAATGATAATTTAATAGTAGGTAATGTTAATAATAATGCTATAAACAGCGGATTAGTACCTAATGGAGAAGGTGGTTTTATAGAATCTTTTTTAGGTCAACGTTATGGATTAGATCCAGAAACATCTCAAACAAACGGATGGTTTACTATAAACAATAGAGAAGGTAAAATGTCTTTTTCTAGTAATTTAAGAAATAAACTTATTATTTTAGAATATATATCTGATGGTCTAGCATATGATCAGGATATGAAAGTTCCTAAAATGGCCGAAGATGCAATATATTCATATATAAATCATGCTGTATTGGCTACTAAAGCAAATACTCCTGAATATTTAGTTAATAGATATAAAAGAGAAAAAAGTGCAAAACTAAGAAATGCTAAAATTAGATTGTCTAATATTAAATTAGATGAAATAGTGCAAGTAATGAGAAATAAATCTAAATGGATTAAATCATAAATTAAATGGCTGAAGTTAAAAATGCTTTTATTAAATCCAAAATGAATCAAGATTTGGATGGTAGATTATTACCATCTGGAGAATATAGAGAAGGAATTAATATACAAGTTAGTAAATCAGAGGGGCCAGATGTAGGTGCTTTAGAAAATGTTAGAGGAAATCAATTAATAGCTGATTTTAGAAACTTAACTAACAATCCTAATGTAGATGTTATTGGGCAATATACAGATGTAAGTAATAATATAATATATGTTTTTTTAACAGATTATACAGATCCAAGTAATATTTCTCAAACTTATAATTCCATTAAAAATCATTATATTTTTTCTTATAATGTTTCTACAGAAGATATTGTTCAGCTAATAGGCACTACTGCGACAAATCAAAGTAACTGGTTAAACTTTTCTAAAACAAATCCTATTATTGGAATTAATGTATTAGAAAATTTATTATTTTGGACGGATAATAGAAATCAACCTAGAAAATTAAATATAGCTAAAGCAACTTTTACTGCATCAGAAGTTTTAGTTAATGGCATAAAGATTCTTCAATCTAATTATTACACTACAGAAGAACAAATATCTGTAGCTAAATTATATCCATATCAATGCATTAATCTATATCGATCTAATGGAGAAACTCCTCCTGTGTATTCTACATCAATGCTAGATGTAGTTAGTAAATATTTACCAAACGGAGGATTAGGAAATGCTAATGGTAGTGGAACAAGTGCAATAATAAATATATTAACTAGCAGTATTGAGGGACAAATAACACCTGGGGCGGCTGTATCTAGTACTAACATAGTAGGATCTATTACTGTTGTTAGTGTAGCGGCATCTGCGGGTAATCCTGCGGTTACAGCAGTTACTTTGTCTTCAAGCTCAACTTGGGTAAATAATGAAATAGTAACATTTAATTTAAATCCAAATTATGATGCTAGCTATCCTGGCGATCCAGATTATTTAAAAAATAAATTTGTTAGATTTAGTTATAGATATAAATTTGATGATGGAGAATATTCTCCATATGGGCCATTTACTCAAGCAGCTTTTATACCCGAGCAAGATGGTTATTTTTTAGAAGGAAATGAAAACGATACCTTTAGAAGTACCATAGTTGATTTTATGCAAAATAAAGTTAATAAAGTTATTTTAAATATTCCTTTGCCGTCTACAAATATTGTTGATGATTATAAAATACAAGAAATTGATATACTTTACAAAGAATCAGATGGATTAGCAGTAACTGTATTAGATACAATTCTAAAATCTAATTTACCATTAAACGCTAATTTTATAGATTATAAATATGAGTCAAGAAAGCCATTTAGAACTTTGCCAGAATCTCAACTTATAAGAGTATATGATAAAGTGCCTGTTAAAGCTTTTTCTCAGGAAATATCTGGTAACAGAGTTATATATGGTAATTTTCAAGACAAGCATACTCCTCCAAATCAATTAGATTATAATGTGGGTGCTTTCAGAAAAACCGCACCTTTTAGTTTAAATGCTACAAACCCAACTACTAATTCTACTAGCATTATTGAATATCCAATGCATACCCTAAAGCAAAATAGAAATTACCAAGTAGGAGTTGTGTTGTCTGATAAATTTGGCAGATCTTCAACTGTTATATTATCTTCTGTTAATAAAGGGGATGTTTTAGGTATTGATGGATCTTTTGCTGGTGCAACTTATTTTCATCCTTATAAATCTTCTTCAGATGTAAATTCAGAAACTGAAAAAATTAGTACATGGCCGGGAGATGCTTTAAAAGTACAATTTAACAAATCAATCCCGGGAACTGTTAATTTAAATGATTTACCAGGTTATCCTGGATTATACAATGGGAACACAAATGAAGGTCCTGAAAAAGATGGTACTGGTGGTTATAATCCATTAGGTTGGTATTCTTATAAAATTGTTGTTAAACAATTTGAACAAGAATATTATAATGTATATTTACCTGGAATTTTAAATGGATATCCTAATGGTACTGCTGGAACAATACCTGATCCTGTTAATACAACCGCTTTTATTACTTTAATAAACGATAATATAAATAAAGTACCTAGGGATTTATCTGAAGTAGGACCAGAACAAAAACAATATAGAAGTAGTATACAACTTTATGGAAGAGTTACCCCAAACGGTAATGGTGCTACAACAGACTTTAATGAACAATTTTATCCAGGAACACAATCTAACACAGTTAATACTATTGGAGAACAAGATTTTGTTTTAGGTAATGATGCTGCTACTTTAATTGATTATACTGATATTTATCAAACAATATCAAATCCTTATTTAGGAAGAATAACTCAAACCCCTAATAATGCAATAGGTAGTGCTTCTTCAGCAACATCTCCTTATAATTTTTTTCTAGGTGTATATGAAACAAATCCTACTGAATCTCGTATAAATATATTTTGGGAAACTTCTACAACTGGTTTAATATCAGATTTAAACTTAGCAATAGATACAGGAATAACCCAGATAGACGGGCTTTATGAGTTTTCTTATGTAGGTAAAGAAAGCGATAATATAGGAACTTATGTAACAAATCCTTTTGGATTAGAAATTACTGGTACACTTTTAGTTCCTCCTGTTATAACTTCAGGATCTCAAGAGCTTTTTTTATTAAGTGTTATTACTAAAGGGGGTATTGATATTACAAATAAATTTACTTTAGAATATATCCCAAAAGATTCAATATTAACAGGTCCATTTCCAGATTCTAGTTTAACTGGAAATTCTTTAAGTTATGATTCTTACGCTTTAAAAACAACAGAGTATTTTTATTATGGTCCTAGAGACCAAGTTGATGCTGGACAAATGGAATATTTATTTAATTTTAATACTCCTAACTATCCTAACGCAAACTCAATTAACACTCAAGGTTCTTTAACAAATGTTGCTCCTGTTATAACAAATTGTGCACCGTTAGTTTTAACAGAAGCGGCACCTGGTGATGTTGTAAAAACAATACTCGGTAGTAATGGGATGCCTACAGGGGCTGCTAATAATACAGCAAATTTAAAATGGGAAATTGTAGCAGGTTCAAGTCCTAATTTTGAAATTGGAGAAACATCTGGTATAATAACAGTAAATACAGAAACTTCTGGTGTTTTTAATTTATCTGTTAGGCTTACCGATGCTTATGGCTTAACAGCAATTTGCAACTTAGCCCCTATATTTGGTGAAAAACCAGTTAATTGCGGCTTTGGACAAGGTAGTCGTAGCAATGGTAGTGGTGTAGATAACACAGGATCACTAAATCTTTATTGGACTAGTGATGAAACAAATTCTGTTACTAGTACACCCTTGTCTTTTAATACAGCTCCTGTGGGATTATCAGGTCTTGTATTATCACCAACATTACCAGATGCTTCAAATAACTACGTAGAACGAAAAGAATTAGAAAATGCTCAATTACCCGGATATACAAGTAATCCAGGAATATTTAGTAATACAGCTTATAATACATTGGGCAATAGCTTATGTTCTGTTAAAGACCAAGCTAATGGAGGTATTACAAGCGGTACTGGATTTATAAGAATTGAAATTGAATTAAGACAAGCTGGCGTTGCCTCAACGTCCGCCATCAGCCAGTCTACTTTCTTTGGTTATCCTATAGAATTACAATACAGAAATAGAACTGGTGCCGGCTATCCTAACAATTGGGTTACTGCAACAGATATTGAGGGTAAGGCTTGTACTTCTGGTGGAACTGCTAGAAATTTTTTTAGTGATTATAGCAGTAACATACCTACTGGTAACGCTAAAGGTGCCGGTTTTATAAGACGAAGTGATGAATCAGAAAACTTTAATAGTTTTCAAACTTATATAAAAACTTCAGGAACACCTGATCCAACAAAAGCTACAACTTTAGAAGGTCTTGTAAGAATGCCATCAGAACAAAATAATAATAGTTTAACTACTAAAGCTGTTAAAAACTTTGCAATAGGAGAAAGCCAAGCATATGGAACTTTCTATGATAAATTTGGAGACTATAGGCTAATAGCAAGGTATCCATATGGTGCCGTGTCCCCAAATGAGTATGACGAGTATATAATTTTAGGTTATACTCAATGGCCTAACCCTAAATGGTCTAGTGGTGCATCAGGTGGAGCTGGTGGTGCATCAGGTGTTGTAAGTGCTAAAATAGAGTGGGGAGACTTTTATTATCCAAAAAATTATGTTAATTCTAATCAAGAAGTACCTAGCTCTTATCAATATTTGGTTACAAATCTAGGCTACAATGGGTCTGCTGGAGCTCTTTCTGCGAATGCACAAAATAAAGTTTATGCAAGAGAATGGGATATGAAGTATGTTAGTCAATTTTATATGGATGAAGCATTGCAAACTAAATGGAACAATAACAACAATATTGCTACAAATAGTGCTTGGTATGGGTATAAATCCGTTTCTCCTAATACTATAAACGCAGATCAAGGAACACAAAATGCTGCAACAGCAGTAACGGGTACTGCACAAAACACTAATAATATAGATAGACAATGGGCTGCTCAGTTTGATTATACTGGTAAAAAAGTATTAGGTACTTCAGCTAATATAACCACAGTACCTGCAATAGTCTAAAGTAATTTAAAATAAAAATAAGTAATAATAACAATGTATGGCTGCAATAATAGAAGTAAAATACTTTAACAGCTTTGTGCTTCGAAAAACGGTAGACGCTAGTAATAATCCTGTTTGGAATGGATCTAATGGTGATAACACTATGCCTGTGGCCGCCACAAACAGTGGTGCTGTTGTTAATGCAAATGGATTGTATCCTAAAAATTGGTATGTAGAAGAATCTAGAATTAGAGGAGGATATAATAATGCAAGCGTAGGCTATGGCGCTAGGGCTTATTTAGTTGAAGAAGAACCTAATGCTTCTGTAAGAATTAATGCTATGATATATTCTGGTATATTTAATTCTACTACTGGTATAAATAATACTAATGTGTTTTCTGTAGGCGAAGATATAACCAAAGCTTTAGATCCTGCAAATGGTTCTATTCAAAAGTTATATGCTCAAGATAATAATTTAATAATATTTCAAGAAAATAAAGTAAGTCAATCTTTAATAGATAAAGATGCAATATTTTCAGCCGAAGGCGGTGCTATAACTACTTCTGGTAAAATAGTTATTGGCCAAAATCAATCTTACGCAGGCAATTTTGGAATAAGTAGAAATCCAGAAAGCTTTGCTGTTTATGGTACAAGAATATATTTTACTGATAAAGATAGAAATGCTGTATTAAGACTTGCTAATAATGGGTTAACAGAAATATCTAATTATGGTATGATTGATTTTTTTAGAGATCAGTTCGGCGTTTTAGATAGCTCATCCTTTGGTATAGGAAAAGCATATGGCGCTTTTGATATATACACAAAACAATATATAGTTTCTTTACAACAAAATGAATCTAATCCTGCTGCAACATTTAAAACATTATCTTTTGATGAAGCAGTAACTGGTTGGACAAGTTTTTATACTTATAAACCTTATTTTGGCACTAGCCTTAAAAACTTTTATTATACATTTAATTTAGGTAAAATGTATATACACAATTCTTCAATAGTGCCTAGAGCACAGTTTTATGGTGTAAATAATAAATCTATTATTCAATTTATATTTAATCCTAGTGTATCTTTGCAAAAAAACTTTAAAACTATTAATTACGAAGGTGATAACGGGTGGCAAGTAGACAGCATTGTTTCTGATTTAACCGGAGCTGGTGGACCTAATTTAGCAAATACAGTAGTAGATTTTAATACATTATATACACAAGACGGTGGAAATGCTACAATTACAAATCCTGTATTAACAAACACTCCTGCAATATGGAGTTATAATGAAGGATCTTATGACAATTATGGGAATCAATATCCAACTAATTTAATTCCTCCTATAAACAACGCGGGCTTTGCTCGTATAGAAAACAAATACAAAGCAGCTATTCCAAACAATAGTACTGTAGCACCAGGTGAAATTATTTTTGGTAGTAGTATGACAGGCATAAAAGGCTATTTTGCTACGGTAACTATGTCTACCGATAACGTTACCAATATAGGAGGCGTAAAAGAATTGTTTGCTGTATCTTCAGAGTATGTAGAGTCTTCTTATTAAATACAATTAAATGGAAATAACAAAAATATCTGACGATATTTCTATATTATACGATAATGGAAATATAATTAAGTGTGACGAAATTCCTATTACGCATGATTTTGCGGATCAAATTTATTTAAGACAAATGAATATGTCTAAAGATCAATTTGTTATGGGTGCTTTTCATAATCACAAACATATATGGTTTTTAATGACTGGTAGAGTTTCTATAAAAAGCAATAATGAAGTTGTAGAGCATATAGCTCCTTGCTATACTGTTTCTACACCAGGTACTCAAAGATTTATATATGCGCATGAAGACTCAATTTTTATTAATATTCATAAAAATCCAGATAATACAACAAACATTGAAGAATTAGAAAAAAGAATAGTATCTTTAAATAAAGAAGAATATGAACAACAAAAAAAATAAATTATGAGTTTTATAGTTGGAGGTGCAATTATTGGCGCAGGCTCATCCATAATAAGTGGTATTTTTGGGGCTAGTAAAGCTAAAGGGCGTGCTAGAGAAGCAGCACGAGAAAAGGCCAGGTTAGCTAAAAAATTAGATAGCTTAGAAAGTTCTAGACAAGCAGTTATAAACCCCTATGCATCTTCTATATCAAATCAAAGTGATATTATACAAGACATGGGTGGAGAGCTAACTAATTCATATAATAATCTAGGAGTTGCTACTCAAGGAGCAAGAATGCAAGCTGAGGAAGCAGATATAGCATTGGCTAATACATTAGATACACTGCAAGCAAGTGGTGCGAGCGCAGGAGGGGCAACAGCTTTGGCCCAAGCCGCTTTAGCAAGTAAAAAAGGTATTTCTGCTAGTATAGAGCAACAAGAGGCTGCAAATGAAAAAATGAAAGCCGCGGGCAATGAAAACTTACAAAATCAAAGATTAGCAGAATCGCAAAGAGTCCAAGGGGCTACAGTTGCTGAGGGATCTAGGGTCCAAGGTATAATGGCAGAAGGAGAGCAATTTAAATTTAGTAGCAAGGAAAGACGCCAGCAAGATGGTATTGATAGAACTTTTGATCAAATGCAAGGAGCTGCAAATAGAGAACGCCAAGCAAACCAAGATAGAACAGCTGCTATTACAGGTGCTATTGGAGGAGTAGCAAAAATAGGTGGTTCAATGCTGCAAGGAGGATTAGATGCTAAAGTAGCAAAATTGAAAGAATAAATAAATTTAAAAGTATATAATTATGGCAGGACCAGCAGCGGGATCCAGGTTAACATATGGTAACCGTGAGATAATTTTATCTGATCAAAAAATAAATCAGAAGTTACAAGATGATATTGTAGGCGCAACTACAGGATATATTGATGCAGCAATTGAAAATAAAAAAGAGATTAAAAAAATGTACGATAAAATTGATGAGCGGGTGGGTGCTTTTACCGCGGGTCAATCTCAAGAGGAATTTGCAAATCCATCAGTTAACTGGGACGATACATGGAGAGAAGCTAAAACCGAATATGCAGAGCTACAAAGAAGAATAGTTAATGGGGACGGAACTCCTGAAGATAAAAAAAGAGTTTCTGACTTAGATGCAATGGTAAATACATCTAAAGGAAGCATATCTGATATTGCATTAATAGCTGGAATAGCTAAAGAAGCTAAAGTAAATATAGGCAAAATGGCTGGTATTGATACTGCTGGTAATAACGTAGATACTTTAGAAGCTATGGAAGTTTTAAATGGTAATGCTAAAGGAACAAAAAAATTAGTTACAGATTTAGAATCTAACCCACCAAGCCAACGATGGGAAGTTTATAATGGCGACGGAAAATTATTATGGTCTGAGTCTTGTGCTAATTTAGATTTAATGATACAAAAAGGTGGCTCACCTATTAATGTTGTTCCTGATGAAACGCAGCAATATGAAAATGTAAGAGCTAATTTAATAAATAATGAAACCCAGGAAGTAGATGATTATTATTTTCAATCGGGTGATGGGGAAAGACCTAAGCTTTTTTTTAAAGATCTTGGGAATGGTAGAACTGAACAATATTATAAAATTGATGTAGATAAAGTTTTAGCAAAAAACGGCACAATGCTAAGGGCTAATGCAGATGCTCTTTCTGGAACAAGTATAGAAGAAGCTACCGCATTGTATAATAATGTTATTGGTCCCGGAAGAAGAGACCCTAGAACAGATAAAGAAATACCTTTTACGCCGTTGCCAACAGATAATTTTGTATGGGATGATAAAACTAAAAAATTATTTACAGATGCATACATAGATTATGGTCTTAATAATTACGTACAAAGAGAAAGAAACGTTGCAACCTTTACTAGAAAAGCACTTCCAAAAGTTTCAAAAACAGATAAAGATTACGCTCAAAAAAGAACAGTAATACAAGAGGATTTATTAGAGACCGCAAAAAATTTTGATGGATTTGATCAAACTAAAGTGGGTCAATTTAGAGGCGCTTTAAAAGCAATAGGTGATGATGGAGAGTTAAGCGATAACTTTACAACAAATATTAATAAACTTGGATTTAAAATAGAAAAAATTGTAAAAGATGATGAAGGTAATATACAAGATATTCAAGTAAGT
>Ga0308015_10000241_pt1 | contig 27812 bp, 35 predicted proteins | sample Neamet231_FD_203128 | JGI IMG/M metagenome (GOLD analysis project Ga0308015, IMG submission 203128) | Marine microbial communities from water near the shore, Antarctic Ocean - #231 | ecosystem: Environmental > Aquatic > Marine > Unclassified | place: Southern Ocean | collected 2014-07-28
TCCGACTCTGACCGATACATGGACGAGCTCGACCAAGAACCTTGGGAGTCAAAGACAGACTACTGCGGCAGGATGGGGTTCGATATGTAATATGAAGGGGGCTTCGGCTCCCTTTTTTACCTTTTTTTAAAAATGGGCGCTAGTCGCGCAGAATATCCAAGGAAAAAAGAGAAAAGGTGCGCTAGTCGCGCAGAATATCCAAGGGCAAAGAATGGAGCGCCAAGAGCGCACAGTGTTTCTGGCCTCGTGCAAGGGCACTCGGCTGGGATATTTGCGGCGGCGGGCCGCAAGACCTAACCGCCGGCCGCGGGCCGCAAGACTGCGCTCAACTTATCCAGCAAAACAGGCCGCAAAACCTCGAACATCGCACCTGGGCCCTTGAATACCGTGCCACGGGCCGCAGAACACCCGCCATCGGCCAGTTTGGAGCCCTGATCACCGTCAAATAAAACTATGTCACCCTGCTTGGACCTTCTTACTAAGTAGAAACTTAGACCCCCGCGCGCGCAATATGCCATGTGCCAAGCGATTTGATGAGGCGAGACTTTTACTGCGTTGACATTGCTTACCTTGAGTTCGATCCAGATTGGTATGCCATCCCAGACCATGTGAACATCAGGAACACCGCCCCCGTGTTTGTTTTCAATCCTCGTTGCGAAGCACTTCTTCGGCAAATTGTTGCGGATCGTGTTCCAAAAGTTCGCCTCTGGGCCCTTGCTCATCGGATGTTTCCTTCGGTGTTATATCTACCATAAATGCTTGCGGATATTGTTGTTGCAACTTAGCAAGTCGAGCCGTGACTTCATCGCGGGAAAGTTGATCAATGGTGTTGATTGTTTCCCGCCTATCGATGGTCAAACCACCAAGCGCGGAACGTATCTTCTCGGCATTGATGGCGGCAGAAAATTGGTTGTTCTCCTCGGCGCCCACAGAGAGCTTGTGAAGCCGTTCAAGCTGACCAATGGTAGTTACCCCATACCTGCGCTCCCGCTCCTCACGCATGTCCTTTATGTACTCCAGCACATGAGGGTAGTCGCGCCCGTTAAGCAAGATCGATGCCTGTTTGGCAGCTACATTGACAGAGTACCCAGCCTTACGAGCGCAATCCGCGTTCGAATATATCCCCTCAACGATGTGTCTTGCGAAGGTAGTTTGTCGATTTGTCAGCGTTCGACCGTGTTCATCTTCAATCTTTTTCTTGTCAGTAGACATGTCAGCCCCGTTGTTTGTTACAGACAAGTTAAACCATCAGTGAGAACGGTGCAACGGCTACAATGTCAGTCTTTACCAGTGCCCTATAAGGTTTTTCTTCTTAGAAGTGTTCTCAATGTTCTCAGGTGTTCTCAGAAGTGGGGCTGAATGGAGTATATAAACAAGGTAGTGAGAACAGTGAGAACAGTGAGAACACTAGATTTGGAATATATTTTTAAAAAAAAATAAATAATCTAGAAATAACGTCTATAGTGTTCTCACGGTTCTCAGGACCAAGATCCGAGGACCGTGACCCAAGCCTCTTGAAAATAAAAACTTGACCTTTGACTAAATGTCAAATACTACTTGTGTGTAATACACAAGTACCTCAATTAAATCACAAGGATATATATTATGCCAAAACAAACACCATTCAGCGAGCCGTCCATTTGGATCGAGCTTCCAGAGGCAAAGACCTTTGAGGAGGCTGAGATCAACTGCGTGGCAGTTAACCATTTACTCAGGGACATGGGCGTAAAGCATGCGTATTTTCAAGCATCCAAGGACCAGCGGTACACCAACACATTCTACAATTACGTCACTGGCGAGAGCGGTAGTTACGTTGAGCTCGAGGACCGTGGTCAGTGGTTCAGTGTACGGGTCCTGAGAAGTTACCTCGAGCTTTCTAAGAAGGGGGAAGTATAATGCCAAATCATTGCGACCAACAAGTCACGATCACAGGTCCACGGGCCTTGATCTCACAAATAGAAGAAAACCTTATGCATAGCGAGGCACGGTTCTGCGATTTGATAGCGCCGATGCCGTTCGAGATGTGGGTTGCTCCAGACCAAGGAAATGTTGGTGCTTGGTACGAGTGGCGCAACGAGAACTGGGGCACCAAGTGGGATGTCTGCGAGGTTGAAGGGGTCGGTCGGCGGCTTATTTGTGACGGCACAACAAAGGAGGTTGAGTTCAGATGTTGGACCGCATGGGCCCCACCTATTCCTATCTGGGACAGGTTGGTTGACTTGGGGTGCAAGGTCGAAGCCGATTACCAAGACGAGGGGGGCATGTTTGAGGGCACCTACAAAGACGGTTTGGACGAGTGCTGGGTTCCAGCAGAGGATGAAGACGAAGAGGACATGAATTTAGACAAGGATGTTTATGAGGAGGAAGAATAATGAAACAGCATTTAGCACTGGCACGATACGCAATCAACACAATGGGTTTTACTATATCTGTTGATGACGGTGACCCAGATGGAGAGTGCACAGTCGTGCGTTCCTCGAGCGTCAAGGAAGTTATTGATGCGTGTGAGGGTGTCGATGAAAGCCATATGTTCTTCTTCGACAAAGAAGGTAACCAAGAATCTTGGGCCTTCATAGTTCTGGGCAACGATGGCGGGGACGAGGTCTGCGATTATGGCGAGGCCGATTGGATTGACGCATTTTTTGGAGAGGAGAAACAACAATGTCTATGACAGCGAAAATCAAACTACGGGACGTTGACAACAAAGTCATCTCGTCAACGTCTATCACCGCGGATCATTACGAAGACGGTCCAGATCCCGACGAATTTCTTAAAAACGCTTGGAAGATGGCCGATCAAATGGCCGCCCATCTATCGTGTGCAGATGAGTGGAGGTTGACCTTAACATTCGACTTAGATCTGCGGGAAACTTTTGAGGAGATGATGGCAAGGCAGGGGAGATCGTAATGGGACGTATGAAAGAAGAGTTCATGCGGTTGCAAGAGACGCCCGTCATGGACCCGTGCCCCGAGTGCCATGGAGATGGGACCGTGCTTGAGGACGCACCGATGCCTCAAGGCTTCGGCCGTGACATTGGGTACATGGACACCAAGACCGTGACTTGTGGGACGTGCAACGGCGGGAAAGAAATGGAGCGCCTGTGCACTGAGTGCGAGGGCTGGGTGACGTTAATCGTGGGCGAGGACGCCACGATCTGTGAGGAGTGTACCAATGAACCTCACTGACTTCGCCGCGTTGATTGGCTTTGCCTGCGGGATTATCGTAGGCGGAGCAATCTGTTTTTTTACTTTAACTTTTTTATGGGTGTGTTGAACATGAGTAGTCAAGATATGGATCGTCTATTGGACGAGGTATTCGCAAAAGTATTCGGGAGTAGATGGTGATGGCTAAATGGAAAGAAATACCGTTGGGCATACCATTGTGGTTAGATTGTAGGCTGAAACAAAAGTTCGATAAAATGGACGCGCTCGCCGCGCTTCAAGAAACTAAGCAAAAAGAATGTAGCCAGTGTGGCGGAAAGGGCAATGCCGCACCCTTCGGACGTGACATAGGGGAATTGTATGGCGAGTGGCTGGCTTGCGAAGATTGCAACGGGTCGGGAAAAATTAACATCAAGGAGGATTGGTGATGTACCAAGTGACATGGGAAAACACGAGTAGCGTACCAGCCAGGAACTACATGATCCTGGAAACGTGGGCCGAGGTTGAAGACTGGCTGGAAGTTGCCAAACATAAGCACAGTTACTGGACTGTTGCCATGATCCTTGACGGGAGCGATGAGCAGGCTCAAGTGCCGGACGGTGACCTCGATGAGAAGGGTCGTTGGATTGCTTGCTTAAACCTGATGATGCCAAACAACTTAACCTCAGAGGAGATTGCGTCTAGCCTAATGAGCTTGGCCTCCATGTATCTGGGCAAGAAGGACATGGCGCTGGCCTTCACTTCTATTGGTCGCATGCTGACCGTAGTGAACGAGGCTCAAGACTCAATCCCAAAAGGGAGCATGCACTAATGGCCGATAGTGATCTGACGGCGTTTCAAGCCTCACAACTACAGTTCTTAAAACAACAGGTAGACAAGTACCAAGAGGAGCAGTGGCGATGGCATGCGTCATCCGCAGCGCAGAACGATCTGTTTGCCGCGCGCGAAGAACTAAAAAACTTTGTAAAGAATTTAAGAGAGGGAGGAAAGATAATATGAGTGTTGAATATGAAGAGATGTATGCAAGATTGTGGAAGGCGTTAGTAAAGAAAGAGAACGATCACACTTCCAGTGCCAAGCAACGCGGTGTCGATATCAAAGATGGCATGGCGACTTCAACCAAAGATACACTGTCACCCCGTGCCAAACAGATCAATCGGATGATGCGCATGGGCATGTCTCAGAAAGATATTGCATCGGTGATGGACACATCACAGCAGGCCATCAGCCAAACCAGCCAGAAGTACGGGCTACCCCGTTCCATGGATATATAAATTAAGGAATAAAACTATGAATGATACACCACAAAGAACCGCATTCGAAACACACCCCATGCGCATTATGGTTGAAGACATCAGCGTTGCTGGTAGCGCGTTCGCATCCAACGAGGAGGGCGACACAGTGTTCCTCAACAAAAGGATCGTGGACCGGCTTAAACTAGAGGGCGCTGAGATACTCATGGCTCATTGCATCCCCAACTACGAGGACAAACGTAAAGCAATACCATGGCGGTGCATTCGTGCGGCTGTGCTTGATGTGGTGCCGTCTATCTCCTTATCTGAGCGCATTAAAGAGTATATGAGTAACCTGGATACTGGGTATGATGAGTTCATGTCTGCGGGAGAAGTAGCTGACGCACTTATGATGCCAACAGAAGTCGAAGCTGTTCAGAAGTACTTTGATAGTGACGAAAACAACTACGAGATCCTTCGGTGCTACAGGTTTAAATGGATATGACTTGTGTATTAAGTACAAGTTATATATTACAGACACAACTAAGGGGGGCAAAACATGGCTCGGACGAAAAAAGAAAAAGAGGTTACCGCTCCAGTGTTTCAGAATGTTGCGGTATTTAAAGAAGACGTTGGGATGTTGCGGAAGATGGCTGCATCAGAACAGAGATCCATGGCACGACAGCTCACTGTGATTATACGGGAGGCTGACACGGCCAGATCAGAACTTGCCAAACAAGCCGAGTTAACTTAACAATTACCTACTGCTCGATGGACCTCAAGCCTGTGGTCCCATCATCAACTGGCCCCCTCACGGGGGCTATTTTTTTGCCTCGTTTGGCTTGCCCTTCTTGCCAGCAATTTGGTAGGGCTTTTCTTTTGTGTAGCCTCGGATCTGTGTGACGTTGTTACTCTTCATGCCTTTAAGAAGCGCGGCGGACACATCAGGCAGTAGACCAGCCAGATCGCTTAACTCTTTTGTTGCGCTATCTAGGTTGGTCCAGCCTTTCTTGAAATCACAGATCGCCTCGATCACATGCTCGTGGGTTTCAGACTTAGCCATTCTCTTGCGTCCTCTCCTAGAACCTTTGCACCGATATCGATCTTGGTGCGTAGTGCTTTAACAATGCGCTCATCGATGCTGCCTTCACAGATCAGATCGATGTACGTCACGTTGTTCTTCTGACCGATCCGGTGAGCACGATCCTCTGATTGGATGCGCGTCTCCAGATTAAAGTCATTGGCATAGTACACTACGAGATTTGCTTCTGTCAAAGTCAGACCGTATCCAGCGGTTGCTGGGTTGCCGACAAAGAACTTGAGCGGGTGGTTGGGGTTCTGGAAGTTAACAACGGCGGCGGCTCGATCATCATCCGATGTGTCACCAAAGTATGACACCGCACAGCCTTCGCCAAACTTCTTGTTCAGCATCTCTGTGATCTGGATGATGTCGTACCGAAACCGTGACCAGATGATTGCTTTACCATCGTGCTCGTTAACGATCTCCTCGAGCGCGTCCATCCTCTTTGATGGGAAGTATAGCATGTCACCTTCGTCAGTCTTGAGATGACCAGACATTATCTGTTGGAGCCGGAGCATCTGCGTGATTACAGCGGGCGCCGTGGACATCTCACCACTGTCGAGAAGCACCATTGCGTGGCGCCTGATCTGTTCGTACATCTCGAACTGTTGTGTTGTCATGCCGACATAACGCGCGGTGTATATCTTGTCGGGGAGATCGAGGCAGTCCTTCTTGAGTACACGGAAGGAGAACATGTCTATTCTCTCGGTCAGTTCGTCAAGATTGCGGAACCCTACGATCTGTTGGAAGGCTGCGGCGCCCATGGTTCTACGTTGCACCACTGCATAACGTCCTTGGAAAGCGTAGTATGATTCGAAACCCAAGAGACCTGGGCGGAGGAACTCGCACTGCGAATAGATATCCATTGGACTTTTTGTAACTGGAGAGCCTGTCAAGAGGCGTCTGTACTTGAAGCCCGCGGCTATCTTCATTAAAGATTTAGTGCGTTTGGCCTTGTGGTTTTTTATTGTTGTTGATTCGTCTATTGCAATCATACCCCTTGCGCCAAGCGCACGAGCCATCCACTGCCCAGCCTTCTGTCCTTTGAGCGATGAGTATGATTCGACATTCATCACGAAGATTGTCAGCCCCTCGAATTTATCTTGGACTGAGCGCATCTCTTCCTTTTGTTTCTTGTTGGGCCCAGATACCCAGCGAATCACTCGATGCGGGATGTCATCAGACATATGCTCGGGGATTTCTTTGGCCACCCAGTTGCGGTACACACCCTTGGGTGCGATGACCAAAGCGAAGTCGATCTGCCCATCGAGGTACAGCATACCCATGTTATCTATAAGGACCTTGGACTTCCCTGTTCCCATCTCCATGAACAAACCAAACTCTGCCCTGTCCCACCCAAATTCAAGGGCATCTATTTGGTGGTCAAATGGTTTTAATTTATATTTTAACTTGACAGTCATTACATAGCTCCACTATTGTCCACATTACGGATAGCATGAAGCTACCGGATAAATCAACCCTGAAGAGGAAAAACTTATGAACAGCAATAAACCCGTCCGCATTTTGCGGATGAAAGACCTACCATCAAGGGTAGGGTTTCGGCCACCAACAATTTACGAATTGATAACAAAGGGTAAATTTCCAGCCCCTTTTAAACTAGTCCAAGGCGGCAAAGCCTCGGGATGGCTTGAAAGCACAATTGATTCGTGGATTGAAAATGCAGCCCGTCAAAGCGAGGGGGAGCAGTAATGAACGATATCTTTGAAGACTATTTCGATGAGGCAGACGCAGTCGCCAACATTGATGTAGGAACTGGAAAGCAACTCAGCCAACTGGTTCGAAAACTACGTGAGGTAGAAGATCAAATTACTACTTCTGAAACCCACCTTAAATCACTCAAGCAAAAGAAGCATAAGCTCTCTGTGGAAAACATCCCCGCTCTAATGGACGAGATGGGTGTTGAGCGTTTGGATGTTGACGGCCTTACTGTAGAGCGGAGGATGGTTGTTAGCGCATCGATCCCTGTTGACCGCAGGGAGGAAGCGTATGATTGGCTCCGCGACAACAAGCTAGACGACATCATAAAGAACGATGTCATTCTTTCTTTTGGCAAGGGCCAAGACAATGTAGCAGGCGACGTGGTCGGACTGTTGCAGGAGCGCGGCTTTGATCCAAGTACCAAGACGCATGTACATCCATCCACATTGAAGGCGTTCGTAAGAGAGCGCATCACAGATGGTAAAGCGATTGATCTCGACATGTTCGGGGCATTCGTAACAAACACAGCACAGATAAAGAGGAAAGCATAATGAGCATTTCAAAACAAATGATGATGAGGGAAATGGACCGCATCGAGCGTGAAGAGTACGATGAGGACGGCAACCCCAAACGCCCATTGTCGAGATCATCATTTGATAACGACGAGTTGGTTGAAGTGATTCAAAACTTACAAAAGAAAGCGGAGAAAGATAATGGGTAATCAAGTAGCTACGAAAAAAAGTGCAGAGTTAAGCACAGACTTAATGGACGACATCCTTGAGTTCGCGGGTGAAGGCGCAACATACGACAGTAGCGAGATGCAGATCCCGTTCGTTCGTGTGCTTCAAGCTATGTCACCACAGTTGAAGAAGCGCGAAGCAGACTACATCGAGGGCGCTGAACAGGGCGACATGTTTAATACTGTCACCCAACAGTTCTTTGCTGCGGACAAGGGCGTCACAGTGATCCCATGCTACCAGACCACTAAGTATCTGGAGTTCACACCGCGTGATCAAGGCGGAGGATTTCGTGGCGAGATCAGCCCAACCGATCCTATCTTACAGCGCACCGAGCGCCAAGGAGCCAAAGAAATCCTACCTACTGGCAACGAGCTAGTGAAGTCGGATCAGCATTACTGCTTGGTGATAGATGGGGACGGCATTAGTCAGCCTGTCGTGATCGACATGAAGTCTACGCAGTTGAAGGTCAGCCGTCGTTGGAAGACCCAGATTGCTATGCAGAAGATCAAGCACCCTACGTCAGGGAAAATGATCACACCACCCTTGTTCGCAACGCAGTGGAAGTTTACCACTGTCGAAGAGAGCAATGACCAAGGTTCGTGGTTTAACTACTCTATTGAGAAGCTCGGTCTGATCGAAGACCGTGACCTCATGCTCGAAGCCAAAGCGTTCAGAGATAGCGTGGCAGCGGGTGAAGCAAAAGCTGTGTCGGAGGAGGGGAGCTCCACTCCCGCCGCCACTAAACCTTTGGACGATGACATCCCGTTCTAGGTAGCAGCTTTAGGGGGGACACATGTCCCAATCAAGTGTCCCCCTTTTTTCACCAACAAGGAGCAGAAGATGTCACAAGCAAGCAGGTTGCTGGCCACCTTTGCGGGGGCGGGTAATGCACATGGCACAACTATTGTCGGACGGGTAGGCCGTAACGGAAAGGCCGAGTCACAGAGCCGAATAATCCGAGAGCCGTTGACCGAGGCGCTAGTGCAGGCCCACATTGATGGGAAGCAGGGTGTCGGCGCAATTCCTATTACTGATGAGAACAAATGCCAGTTCGGCTGTCTGGACATAGATGTCTACGATCTAAACCACGGCGAGCTCCAGGCTAAGATACAAAAGATGAAGCTACCTTTGATGCACTGCCGGTCCAAGTCGGGCGGTGCCCACCTGTACCTGTTTATGCAGGACTGGGAGACGGCGGCACAAGTTAGAGATTACCTGTCGGAGATGTCGATTGCGCTGGGCTACAGCGGGTGCGAGATATTCCCGAAGCAGGACACGATCATTGCCGAGCGTGGAGATGTGGGCAACTTTATTAACATGCCCTACTTCAACGCCGAGCTGCCCCAGAGGTACTGCTTTGACGAGAAAAACGAAGCGATGGAGCTTGATGAGTTCCTTGATGCAGTAGAGAAGGCTAGGATCTCTTTGCCAGAGCTTGAGGGCTTGAAGTTTGCGGGAGAGCGTAAGCATTTCACCGATGGGCCGCCGTGCTTGGAGCATCTGTTTGCCGAGGGTCCGATCAATGAAGAGCGCAACAAGACTATGTTTATGTGTGGCGTCTATGACAAGCTCAAATACAGCGATGACTGGGAAGCGCGTCTCGAGGAAGACAACCGTACTCTCTGCGCGGATCCGCTGCCGTCACATGAAATTCTGAACCTCCGCAAGTCTCTGACCAAGAAGGACTGGGGCTACACATGCAAGGACCAACCGTTCAAGAGTTACTGTGATCCAGTCGTGTGTGCCGTGCGTAAGTTTGGGATAGGCAAGGATGCTCCTGATGCGCCCGAGGTGGGAGGTCTGACGATCATGTTGTCTGAACCCCGTGTCTACTTCATGGACGTAAACGGCGGACGCATTCAACTATCAACCGAGCAGTTGCAGAACCAAGTTCTGTGGCAACGTGCTTGTATGGAGCAGATGAACATCATGCCTCCGACAGTGAAGGCTCAGAAATGGCAGACAATGATCAATCAGTTGATGCAGACGGCCACTTATCTAGAGGTTCCAGAAGAAGCCACCATAAAAGGCCAGTTTAAGGACCACCTCCGCTCGTACTGTACCAGCCAGATCAGGGCCATGGCCCCAGAAGAGATGGATATGGGCAAGCCTTGGACAGACGGGGGCACCACCATGTTTAAGCTGGAAGGTCTGATTGAATACCTGCATCACCGCAGGTTCAAGGTCGAGAACCGAGGCAATCTGATCCAGATGATTCGAGATATGGGTGGCGACTCCTCAAGACAGAATATCCATAAGTCTGACGGGACAAGGACAATCATAAGATGTTGGTGGGTCCCTGCATTTGAAGCCGATAAAATTGAACTACCAATCAAGGAGATGAACGATGACATACCCTTCTAATAGACTCCTGCGAGTAGGAGAAGTTGCCGAGATGTTGGGCGTGTCCAAGTCATACATCTACAAACTGGTGGCTCAGAAGACTGACTTCCCTCAACCGATTGTGCTTGGAGACGAGCACAGCAAGCGGTCATCCAGCCGATGGGTGCTTACCGAGATCGAGGATTGGGTGAACAGCAGGCCAAGGGGGAAAGATCTATGATACCTAATTCAAAACTAATCTTGGGGCCACCGGGCTGTGGCAAAACATATCGCTTGATCCAAGAGATCAAGGGCGCCTTAGAAGCAGGCACACATCCTTCTCGCATCGGGGTAATTTCGTTTACTCGCAAGGCTATAGAAGAGATGGTCACTCGGTCGTGTGCTGAATTATCGTTGGAGCCTACGGACTTTCCATACATGCGGACGAGCCATTCATTTGGGTTCAATGGTCTAGGCTTGCAGTCGCAAGACGTTATGCAGGTCTCGGATTATCAAGAGGTTGGGGCCATAGTAGGGCTGGACTTCGAAGGCAATGATCGGACCAGCGTGGATGACGGGATAAACCTGCCTACGCTCGGAGGATCAGGCGCCCAGTACCTTCAGATGATTACCCGTGCACGATACCGTATGATCTCTTTGGACCGAGAGTTCAACGAAGCCGCCGACCGGACCCTGTTCTACCCGAAGCTCGAGCAAGTTAGTGCTCAGATCGAAGAGTACAAGCAAAGGATGAGCAAGTATGACTTTGTTGATATGATCGACAAGTACATCGAGATAGGGGAGCCGCCCCACCTTGACTACCTGTTTATCGATGAGGCTCAAGACTTCACCCCGTTGCAGTGGGAGATGGCAAAGAAGCTGGCCGATTTTTCGCAGCACACGATCATTGCCGGAGATGACGATCAAGCTGTGCACCGATGGACCGGTGTGAATGTAGACCTGTTTATCAATTCATCTGATGATGTAGAGATTTTAAAACAGTCGTACCGCATTCCTGTTTCCGTCCATAGGTTATCACAGCATATCGTTCAGAAGATTACTTCTCGGGTTGATAAAGAGTTTCTTGCCCGTGAGGAACTGGGCGAGGTAGAATTTGTTTGGAACATGGAGGACATCCCGTTCAGCGAAGGATCGTGGACCGTGATGGCAAGGACAAACACCTATGTCAGAGAGATGGCAAAGTGGTTCTACAGGACTGGCTTTAAGTTCTCGATCAAGGGCCGGTCCAGCATATCGGAGAAGCTCATTGAGAACATCATGGCATGGGACGAGCTGTGCCAGGATAAGAAGCTGGGCGTTGAGCGGATTAAGAAGTTGTATTCGGGGCTGCCCAAGCAGGGAGATGACGCGGTGGTAAAGCGTGGCGCAACCAAACGACTGGACACTTTGGAACCAGAAGACGAGCTAGACATGGCGGCCTTGATGTCGGACTACGGCTTGTTGCGCGGCGCGGACCATGCGGCATACGATGTGTTGAAGGTGGCTCACAGCATGCGACTGTACATCGAGGCTATCCAGCGAAGAGGAGACAATCTTTTGTCCCCGCCACGGATTAATATCTCTACGTTCCACGCTATGAAGGGGGGCGAGGACGACAACTGCGTGGTGTATACCGCGTCCACCAAGGCGTGTGTCGAGAGCAAGCACCCTGATGACGAGCACCGTGCGTTCTACGTTGGCGTCACAAGGGCAAGACACTCTCTGTATATTCTACAATCTAACAACAACTACAGGTACACAATATGATAGAAGAAATAATTAAGCGGTTAGCTCCGTGGGTGATTGTGTTCGCCTACTTTCTTATTGCTGTCACCGTAGCGGCGCAGTTCTTTTGATAGCGGCGGCGGCATGTTTATCGCTGGCCCTATACCATGAGGCTCGAGGTGAACCACTCCACGGTCAGCTAATGGTAGCGCGGGTGATCATGAACCGCATGGAGTCTCGCAGGTGGCCATCGTCTATGTGCGCTGTCATTACCCAAGACCGTCAGTTCTCGTTCTATAGAAAGGGCAATGCGCCTACGCCCAGGGACGAAGTGGCTTGGGCCGCAGCACAGAAGCTTGCGGTTGAGATCATAAACGATCCTTACATCTTGCCGCCCAGTACTGCTGATCACTACCACACACCAGATGTTCGACCAGTTTGGCGCAAGAAACTACATAGGGTTGCGCGTATTGGGTATCATATCTTCTATTCGTATGACCATCCGACTGCTGTAAAGGTCAGCGTTAGACCTAAATCAAGAAGGGATTAAGAAAATGAAATGCCCGCACTGTACGACAGAACTTATTTGGGGAGGAGACCATGACTGTGAGGATGACGAAGAACATTCTATCGTTTCAAATCTTTCCTGCCCTGAATGCTACACTTTTGTGTTAGTTTATTACCCAAAGGAGAAAGAAGATGAAACGTGATGAGATCCTAGACACCGCAAAAGAACTGATCAATGGGCCGAGGGCCAAGGACTACGGCGATGCGTTCGACAACCACAGCAGAATAGCCGAGGGGTGGAACATCATCATGAACGGGGCTCTGATAAGCCACGGCTACCTGACTGCGCAGCACGTTGTGTTGATGATGGACTGGGTGAAGACAGCTCGGCTGCTTAATACGCTGGATCATGACGATTCATGGACGGACAAGGCAGGATACACTGCCCTTGGGGGTGAGTTCTCCGAGAGGGTACGCGAATCCAACGAGCGCATGACTAAGTACGGAGTTACTAAGAATGACTAATCTATTTGGCAGCGATTTGCACCACCAGTTCAAGGGAGAGCTAAACTTAGTTGATCAGGACTGGAATATCCCTACGGAGTTTCCTGATTTAACAGGCTACAAAGATGTGGCCGTGGACCTTGAGACCAAGGATCCTAACATCCAGACCTTGGGCCCAGGTTGGGCTCGTAAGGACGGTCACATCATTGGGATTGCTGTGGCCGCCGGAGAATACAAGGGCTACTTCCCGATCCGCCATGCCAACGGCCACAACCTAGACGCTAAGATTGCAATGCGCTGGCTTGCCAAGCAGATGGCCGTGCCTGACATGAACGTGATTATGCACAACGCAACCTACGATGCGGGGTGGATGAGAGCCGAGGGTGTAGAGATCAAGGGTCGGATCATTGACACTATGATTACCGGTGCTCTGGTGGACGAGAACCGTTGGTCCTTTGGGCTTGACGCTATGGCTCGGGATTATGCCAGCGTTCGTAAGGATGAGAAGCTGTTGAAGGCTGCGGCTCAAGAGTGGGGCATCAACCCAAAGGCGGAGATGTGGAAGTTGCCACCTAAGTATGTTGGCGCCTACGCCGAGCGGGATGCCGTGGCAACACTGGCGCTATGGAACGCACTGAAGATAGAGCTTGAAGAGCAAGAGTTGTGGCACATCTGGAACATCGAGACTGACCTGATCCCCTGCATGCTGGACATGCGGAGCAACGGGGTACGGGTGGATTTGGACAAGGCCGAGAGGAACAAGAAGTTTATCCGTAATAAAACTAAAGAGCTTCGTAAATCTATTCAAAAGGAAAGTGGTGTAGAAGTTGACATCTGGGCGTCCGCATCCATTGCAAAGATGTTTGACAAGATGGGTCTGACGTACCCCAGAACCGAGAAGGGCGCTGTCTCGTTCACAAAATCGTGGCTCAACAGTCACCCGTCAGAAATCTGCCAACAGTTAGTTAAGCTCCGTGAGTTCGACAAGGCTGACAGCACGTTCATCGACAGCATCCTGCGGCATGAGCACAACGGTCGCATCCATACCGAGCTACACTCCACGCGCAGGGACGAAGGCGGCACGGTTACTGGGCGGTTCTCTTCTTCGAACCCCAACCTCCAGCAGATTCCGGCGAGAGACAAGGACATCAAGAAGTTAATCCGTGGGTTGTTTATACCAGAGGACGGATACAAGTGGGGATCGTTCGATTATTCTAGCCAAGAGCCAAGATTGTTGGTACACTTCGCGGCCAGCGTGGGGAGCATGCCTCGCAAGGATCTTCTTGACGACATCGTCCATGAATACAACACCTCAGACGTAGACTTGCACCAGATGGTTGCCGACCTAGCGGGCATTAGCCGCAAGGAAGCCAAGGCCGTGAACCTGGGAATCATGTATGGCATGGGGGCAGGCAAACTAGCCGACCAGATCGATGTCTCCTTCGAAGGGGCCAAAGAACTGATGACCCAGCACCGCAACAAAGTCCCGTTTGTTAAGGCGCTTGCTGAGATGGCATCTCGTAGAGCTTCTAGCCACGGGCAGATCCGTACTCTACTAGGCCGCAAGTGCAGGTTTCATCTTTGGGAGCCAACTAAGTTCGGCACCGGCAAAGCCCTGCCACATGATGAGGCTCAGAAAGAATACGGCGGCCCCAACGGCATCAAACGAGCGTTTACTTACAAGGCGTTAAACAGATTGATCCAAGGATCGGCGGCCGACCAGACTAAGAAAGCGATGCTTGATTGCTACCAAGCGGGACATACCCCTATGCTGACAGTTCATGATGAGCTATGCTTTAACATAGATAGCACGGAGCAAGCGAACCACATCAAAGAACTTATGGAAACAGGCGTAGAGCTCAAGGTGCCATCTAAAATTGACGTAGATATCCAAGCAGATTGGGGAGACATAGAATGATTGATCCGAAAATGGAGAGCCTCGGTTTTAAACAGATGCATCCGATGCAAGTAGAAGCCCTCATGGACTTCATCGGGACCACCTTAAACCTAGCAGCCCTAACCAATGACCGAGATGTGTTGGAGGAGACGGAAGCCGCAGCCGATGAGATAGTTCGGTTGTTCGGCGGCAATGGCATTAAGCTAACAGTCAGTACTTACTGACCTCTTTGCGCCCGCTCTGCAATCTCTTGGTTCTTGCGGTCCCCGAAGTAACTTGGGGCAAAGGTTTTAGCACTTTCAATTATGTCCGTGCCAACATCCCCGATTGTATTTGCCGCGTTGCTTACGAAGCCACTCGCTGTGTCTAAAAGTGTTTGAGGCTCTGTCGGTTGAACTACCTCTTGTACCAGCGGCACCGGAGCCTGAACTTGCACCGGAGCCTGAACTTGACCCTGACCTACGTTAGCTATAGCGGCGTCTGTTTCTTGAGCTATCTTAGCTCTTTTCGCAGCTAATCGAGCAGCACGTTCTTGAGCCCCAACCTCTGGGGAAAGCGGCTGGTTGCGAACATCATTAGATAACCCATTAAACGTGCCCCATGGTATGTCTTGGATGACCCGTGGAGCACGGTCCTCGGAGCGCATTGTCATTCTTATTTCTTTGATGAGCTCTTTAGAAGCCAACCCAGGCCAGAACCTACCATCTAAGATAGCCTTAACTTCAGCAGCCCCCAGTCCCGCGCTTTTTAGCTGACGTGTAAGGTCTGTGTCCGTAGCGTTTAGTTTCCGTGCTTGCTGTACATTGTAGTACAACTTGCTTTGCTCACGGTACAGGTTGTCAAGATATGTATTCCAAGATTCAGTCATCTGTTCTACTGTGCTGTCGGCTCGTTTAATCACACGAGTCGCCACGCTTTTTGCAGATGAACGGAGCGGCAAATATTCTCCGCCTTTAAATGTAAAGTCTTCTCGTGTGTTCAGAGTGATTGGAGTCATCCCTGTGACCGCTCTAGCTAACTCTTCGTTACCTGTAAACGTTTGCCCTCGAGTTCCTGGCTGTCCAGATAGAGCACGATATAAACGTCCAGCTTGAAGTTCTCCACCACGTTCTTCTGTAGCCATCCGGGCATAACCAGGGATGTACGCACTTAGCATATGCGTCACACCTTGAGATACTTTTGATCCTAGACTCTCTCCATCTTGATAAATCTTTGAACCTGTCTGAGTTTCCCCACCTCGTCCTAGCCATGAAGAAGGGAGAACGTCCAGCGCGCGCTCAAAGATAATAGACTCAGAAGCGAAGGGCTCAAGGTATCCAAGAATCCCGGCCCAAGAAGCAGCGGTAATTTTCTCTACGTCACTGGCGTTAAGCTCGCCTTTTTCTTGAAATGTACGCATGGCGTTGATGATTGGATCTCGGACAAACCCGTAAGGATTAACAAAACTCTGATCGAACAACTGCATTCTGCCGCGGCCGTCATTGCTGATAACACCCAAGGCGTGGCCTTGGTAGAACTCTCCTACCAGTGACTCCGCCGCGTCCATCTCTTCTTGCGTGGTTCCCGTTGCAAGCATCGAGGCTTTGGTAACGGCAGCAGGCGTACCCGCGGATACAGCTAAGAAAGATATTAGTCGTTGAGACCCAATGCCCCGGATCTGACGCTCTAGTATGCCAGCCCTTTCTTTACCAATAATCTTTTTTAAATCGTCATCTACTCTAAACGAAAGTTCTTTTAATCCTCTGTGCATTGTGTTGTAGGAGTTGCGGATATTTTCAGAAGCAAACGATGTAAAGTTACCAACTACTGGAATGGCATCTAACACGCGAACAGCTTTACCGATCCGAGAGTAGACAGGCATTGTGTCTTTGACCGTGTCCCCAGCCATAGTAAGTAGCAAGTTCGAAGGGCTGTCGGCCACAGCCAAACTACCTGCTCTTTTTGCAAGCCCTGAGTCCACAAGGTTTTTAGCTAACGCACTTCTAATGCCAACAGCGGAAGTACTTGACACTCCGCTGCCAAGTACATCCAAACCCGCTTTGCCCAAAGCGTTGGTCATCTTAGATTGCTCGGAAAAGACAGCCATCAGTTTAAAGAATGAGTCTGATTCAGAATATAACTTCTCAAATTGTTTCATAAACGGAATGGCTTTGTTAATAGTTCCAAACACATTAGAGACTTTTTCACTGGCACTAAACTTTTGAGCAAAGTCCCTGTAGTCTCTTAAAGCACTGGTCACTAGGCTTGTGTCCATAACCCCCAAGGCCCCAAGTTCTTGCGAGAACCGAGCGAAACCGGCATCGTCCATGTGGTCTACGTTAGCCGCGATTAAACGAAACGTGTCCACAAAGTCAGAGTCCCGGCCAAGATTCCCGTTACCGGCTAGGTACATTAAGTTCCCGTAGATGTTTCTAACCTGAGAGATGGGGTTTGGAACAATAGCCATACGTTGCGCTTGCCCTTTGAGCGTTGCGCCAATGGCTACAGCTTGACCCAATCCGTCCAGCCCCATTCGAGCAGGCGTGGTTAACGCATCTTTAACCTCGGGTCGAACATATGCGCCTGTCATATCTGCAAATTTACCGCCGAATACTCCGGTGGTTAATTCTCCAGTGTCGTCCATTCCAATTCTAACGTAACCCAAACTTTTTAATCTGTCGTCAGCCGCGATAATTGCTGCGTCAGTCCCAGCATTTCCAACATCTGCGCCGGAACGTGCCTTTGCTACATCGGGAGTAGCGGCCCCTCGCCTATCAACAGATCTAATGATTGCAGGGAGCTCTCCTTTTGCAACCCTCTCCAATCCGTCTTCTAGGTTTGTCCCTAACTCACGGCCCACGCCTCGATAGAAGTTTGCTCCAGCCAGGGTGTTAGCCATATCCGATATAGTGCTCATAAACACTTTCTTTGGATCGATGACCTCACCCTTTAACGCCCGTAGTTCAGGAAGCTCGTCTAGACCCTCAATACGTTTGATGAACATGTCATCGGCCAACCCAACAGCACGTCCTTCTTGGATGACTTCAGTTCTTCCAACTTTAAAACTATTTTGTAATTCAGTAAGGATTCTCTTTGCATCAGGCACATCTTTTGCACCCGCAAGTCCTATGTACTCGTACAGTTTGGAACTAGCCATCTCGTCCAATTCTTTTGAAGAGTAGGGAGCCTCTGGAAACACAGCACCTTCGAACTTCACCTGTAGTTTTTGTATCCCAGTAAGTGGCTTTTGAAGATTTTTATTTTCAAGAGCAGTTCTCAGTTCTTTATAGGCTGACTTAAAGGCTGGGCCCTCTATGTCTAACTGTTTATAGAACTCTTCCTTGTTATCGTATTGCTTAAACCGGCGACGAAGAAAGCCCGCGGTAGATGCCTTGTGCGCTTTGACATCTTCAAGCGCACTTTTAAGTCCTGGGTTTACTTTGCCGGAGAGCACCATCTCGTCGTGTCTAAGCTCAAGTTCTTTAAATATGCTATCTTGAAAATCAAGGTCCAATTTAAGCATACGTTCTGCTGCTTGTTTAGCGCGAGGTGTGTACCCGTCAAGCGCGGTGCTGTTAGCCTCAGTTAGAAACTTATACAAATCTTTTTCTAGTTTAGCGCGCTGTTTTTTAGTTTTCTTGGTGACATCAACAATGGTCATAAACTGACCAGTGGAGTTCTCCCACTCCTCAAAAAACTTCAACGCTGTACGTTGCGCGTCGGCACCCACGGCCTCTACGTCTAAGATCTCTTCCGCCAGCTTGGCGTACTTAGTTCCGGTGGCGCTTAACTGTTCCGTTAGAAACTTTTTGCTGGCTCCCACCCCTGGAATCTTACCTATCTGTCTTCCGGCGGCGTTGAATATGCTGGAAGAAGTTCTCGCCAATGTAGACGTCACAGCAGAAACACCAGGCACAGTACCCAAGGACCTAGCAGCTATGCCCGCAACAGGAAGCCCCACGTCGAATGTTAAACTGGCAAATCCTCCTTCAAATCCACGTCGTAGTTTGTTCCTTATTATGCCACCCGCAAGGTCAGAACCTTCCATCTGAGAGGTATCTTCTGTTTGAAGCAGGGGCATTACATCAAAGGCGTCGGACATAGTAGCTCGACCATCTGGAGTAACGAGGGTTTCATAGGCCCCAGTTGCCAAGGCTGTGGTTCCGATTAAACCCGTCCTAGATTTAAGAAGAGCTTTACCTGTGGCAGATTCCCCGAAGGCATCTGCGGAACGGAAGAACCTACTCTTAGCTTTCTTTGCACCTTTAGTCGTAACGCGGGCAAGGTTGGCGCCTTTGGCCACAGAACTAGCGCGGCCCAGCCATCCCGCTATTGGGATAAACCCAAGGCCAAAACCCAACAACTCCTCGGTGACTTCGCCGGCGGTAGTCTTGGGGTCAAGGTCGTGTTCTTTTTTAAAACCCTCGAACGCCTCTGTAACAGGGCGGGCGTATTCTGTGCCCAAAGAGAGATCGAGGCCCGCCGCAGCAAACTCCGCAATACCTTGGGCCACGGTTACAGGAGCAACGACCAGCCCACGGCCGATGTCCGTGAACGTAGATTCCTCATACGGGGCAAGAATATCAAGAGCTTGTTTCTTCAACGCCTTGGCTGATTTTACATCTCCATTTTCAAATGCAGCAATTGCTTGCCCAGCTATTAACTCGTGTTCCTGTTGAGCAAGAGCTTGTTTTTTTAAACGCTTTGCTCCTTCGATGTCGCCGCTTTCGTATCGAGAAATCGCCGCTTGTTCTAGTTCCCGGAATGTTGGCATTGAGTTCTCCTCTCCGTATTACTAGATTTCGTTAAGTGTTACTTTATTTGAACCGGCGGCTCCGCCACCGTAAGGCTCACCAGGAAACACTATATCAGAAAACCTTCTAAGCTGTGCGTCGGGAAAACCCATTTTTTCTAACGCAGTAATAGGGGTCTCGTCAGAGCCCAGCATATCATAATCAATTCCGTCAAACGCTTTACTTATAGCAGCCAGTGCAGGATCGGTTTTTAAAATACTCTTTGGGGTTTTAAACATCTCCGCTATTTTAAGTTTGGCTTCATACAATTCCAACGATTGCTCGGATTTCCGACCTTCATCTTTCAACCTCTGACGGGTCTCTAGCTCAGTTAAAGCAATTCTATTTACCTGATCCTGTGATCTTTCGTCAGCTCTTACTCCTGCGGCAAGTGCTGTTCTTCGATCCTCTTCAGCCGATTGAATAGCCATCATATTAATCTTGTCTTGGCGAGCCTGTTCAATACTTCTATCTTCTTTCATCATCTTCGTGCCATCAAGCATGCCCTGTGCTATGTTGGTCAAGGCACTCGGATCTTGGCCCGCGGCGATAGCAAACCCGATCATAGCAAAGTCGTTCCATTTATCCTTGGCGCTGTCTTTGTCTTTGCCCCCAAGCATATCTGCGTACATCTTCTGGTAATCTTTGACCGTGCTAGGAGCGAAAAGGGTTTTCCCTGTACCCGCGGCACCTGCACCGTCGTCCTTTTCAATTTTATCTGCAACGTCAGGAACTATAGCCATAGAGTTCAGACTGCCTTGAGTAAGTTTTTCTTCTCTGGCCCTAAATTCTTTCGCCGTTTCGGGTTCAACTTTTGTTTCCGTGCCCGTTGGAACTTCGGCAGCGACAATCGCGTTTTGAGCTCTTATTTTTTCAGAGTCTTTAAGACGCATAGAGTTTAGCCCGCCTTGAGCGTTAACACGATCTTCTTCTTGTTTTCTGAACTCTTGCGCTGCTTTGTCCTCAGAGGCTTTGGTAAAAGCTGCAAACCGAGCTTCATCGGTTGCGGGATCGTCGGTAAAGAAGAACTCAGAGCCGTCAATGTCTCGAACGGCTTCCATTTCGGAGCTAACCCCTGTGTTTGAGGCTGCATCTTCTGCAAGTTTTTCTGATGCGTCAAACACCTGAGTCCCCGCACCAGTGTCAAACACAGAAACAGCAGGTCCTACCGCTCTATTTCCAAATCCTGAAACTATTTTCCGGCTCACGTTCTTAGGAGTAATGGCTTGACTAAGTATCCCTAGATCGTACCCAGCCTCGATAGCTTCACGCCGAGAGTTTAAAGCACTTCGTTCTCCGCTAGATAAACTTTTTCCAGCAAGCTGCTCGGAGATGCTTTGATACTCAGCTATTTTAGCTTTGAGAGCTTCGGCTTGCGCAGCGTCACTCTCATCTTGTTGACTTATCCTAGCGTCAAAATACGAGGAGCCCGCATTAGTAACATTCGCCAACAAGTTTTCTCCTGCGCCCATAATACTGCGCCCTAAATCCCCGATGCGCAAACCGGGCCGACCCGCCTGTGTTTGCCCACCGTCCTCCGCTTGCTCCGCTTGCTCTGCTTGCTCTGCTTGAGCCTTGATTATTTCGTTCACACGGCTTGAGGTAGATGTGCCGTCATCCGGGTTCACACGGCTTGAGATAGATGTGCCCTCATCAATACGCGCGATAGCTTCCCCTGATGGGTCTCGCTCTGCAATTAACGCCATGGCCTCAGCCAAGATCCGAGCTTCGCGTTCTGCTGGAGTTTCCTCACCACCCTTGGATTGCGATGCCAATAATTCCTCACTTTGAAGCGTGCCGTCGCTCTGAAACTGTTTCTCAAGTCGAGCTTGCTCTAACGCTGTGGGGAAACCCATGCTTGGGGGGCCACTCCTCGGGAAGTCTGTACTTTGAGATTGTGACATAGGTACGGTCAAACCCCCAAATGGTGATTGCATCGTTTTACCTAAATATCTCGTGAGGTTTTCCTCTCTTCGAGCGGCGTCAGGGAACAAAGAAAAGTTAGAGAGTTGTTCTTTCAACTTAGCTAACGCCGCTCGACGGTTAGCTGTCCGAGGGTCCTCCTCCACAACATCGCCAAGTGTTCGGGGGCCGTCCGCGCGTGTCGAAGCTGCGTTCATCATCTGATCAATAGAAAGGTCGGACAAGCCTTGTGGGCTCTCGGTGCGGATAGGACTGTCAGAAGAAAACCCTTGGAGGCTTAGTGGATTAACATCTATTGAAGGCGACCCAAGTTGATCCAAAGTTGTCTGCGCTAAAGGTTCCGCTTCAGGTAGTGCAACGTCAAGGCCGGCAAACATCCGCTTAACATAGCTGTTATCAGTAGTAACAACCTCTGCGAAAGAACCGTCTTTTTTGAGTTCAGATAATATTTCAGGCGTAGCTTCTTTGACCAAGAACAAGTCTCTAAACCTCCTGCCGTACACGCTTTGACTAAGAAGTTGCAACTCAGAAGACGTAAGATGTAAGAACTCGTTCCCTTCCATAAGACCAGGAATTTGAACAAGGAACATCGAGGGCGCCACGGCATCCTTACTTCCTTCAGAAAACCTCTGCGCTTCGCCCATCAGTTCAGGGGACGAGGTCATTATGCCGCCCATGTTTGCAAGTTTGGACCGAGCGTCACGGTTCGAGAAGAGCTTCCTATTTTCTACTTTCATAACAAGTCCTTACGTTACTGATTTGCTCGATACATACCATACAAACCACCGGCTAGGCCGCCAATTTGTGATACGGCGCTTGGTCCAGGGGCCGATGACTGAGTATAAGATGACTGCCCGATAGGCATACCCTGATAGATGTCTGAGTAAAAGCCCAAGTCTTGCATAGGCTGTTGGTACTGCTGATACTGGTTCTGGTATGTAGCGTCCAACTGTGCTTGGTTGAGGCCCTGCTGTTGCTGGCCAATTCGTGCAAGCTGATTGTAGTCGTTCATTGCCAGACCCTGCTGCGCTTCGCCCAGTTGAGCTTGCTGCATGCCCATGGATCCAAGGCCCTGGGCCATTGCACCGTACTGGTTGGCGGCATTCATGCCCATGTTGCCGTACTGGTAGCCTAGGTTCCCGACGTTCTGACCAAGTTGGCCCATCTGGTTGGCAGTCTGTAGGCCCATCTGAGCGCCTTGCATGCCCATGGCACCCGCTTGTTGAGCGCCCTGCATACCTAACTGAGTTGCGTTAAGACCTGTTGCGGCACCCGCTTGACCCATCTGGCTGGTCATCCCAGCGGCTGATTGCTGACGTTGTCTTGCTTGCTCATACGCATTTTGAGCGCGGTTGGATGCACTTTCATACCCAGCCTGACGCATTCCAGAGGCAGTCTTAGCCTGCTGATCAAGGGTGTTCCTAGAGATTTCGCCTTGTGCAATGCCCTGACGTGATCCGCCAAAGGAGCCCGCGCCAACGGCTCCAGCGCCAAGTTGGTTCTGTTGCTGCTGACCGGCTCGTGCCACGTCGGCCATGGCCGCATCAATTACGGACGACTCATACGGGTTCATGTACTTTTGAATAGAGGCTGGGTCAAACTCAGCAGCAGACCCCTGAAGACCTGCGATGCCCGCTTGTGACGCGCCCATGCCATACTGGCCCATGCCGCGAGCGGCTTGCGAGGCTTGCATAATGCCTCTAGCACCAGCCCCGGCGGCGGCTTGGCCTCGGGCCCCTGCGCCTTGAGAACTTGTAATAGCATTTTTCATCTGCTCGGTTGCAAAATCACGGTACGGTGTTGCACCTTGATACGCATCGCCTATCATCTGCTGGGCGCGACCTACACCCTGAACACCAGAACCAACGGTATATGCCCCGGCTTGAAGCATCGGCATATAAGAGCCAACGCCGCTTGTAGCCATCGCATCTGCTTGGTTCTGAAGAGCAGTCCTGCCTGCAACACTGCGCGTTGGCATTTTAAGGTTGCGGAGTTGCTCATCGGTCATCGAGCCAGAACGCGCCCTGTAACCACGCATTGCTTCGTCAAGAATGCCAGAATAGTTTTTGTCCGAAGAGGACATATACTTCTTCATCCACTCTGGGATGTCAGTAATCTGTGTGTTCTGTGAAGTTTGCGTAGCCATTATGCTTGCCCTCGCTCAAAATCTCTCATCATGGCATACATATTAGCTGCCCCTTTTTTTCTATCGCCGTTGCCCGCGCCCGTAACCGCCGCCTCAGTCATTACAAACTCACCGTCTGACAACAACGCTTTCTGTACAGGGACACCGCCCTGTCGAATCTCCGCAGGAACCGAATCACTGGTCCCAGTTCCGGGGCCCTCGATAAAGCCACCTTGGGCGCGCCTTAACGTAGTGGGCTCGGGCAAGTATTCCATGGGGTAACTAAATCCCATTTTTTCCTCATACTTTCGATCTTCGGCACTGGCTTCTGCCATAGTGTCAAACGGAGAGCCCGTGTGAAATGAGAAGTACTTGGGCTTTGAGGCATCTTGGTCTTGAGTGGCACCTGCGGCTGCGCCCACAATAGACCCTGCTGCCAAAAGATTAACGGGGTCAGACAAAAACCCTTCCATAAACCCTTTGTCTTTAACCGCTTTTTTAGCCAGTCCCGCCACTGACTCATTGGCAACGACCGCCGATGCGTTAGCGGTCACAGCATTTTGAGTAGCTAAATCCGCGATGCCCTGCGAAGTCCCGATGCCCGCGCTCCCAAGAGCGCCAGAGATTGTTTTGCCAATACTGGTTTCACGCAAGAATGGAGACGCGAATTTACCAATGACCCCCGCAGTTACAGCGTTCCGAATAGCTTTTTTTGGGCTGTCTCCGTCGAGCAAAGATCCAATGCCCGAGCCGAGGGCTGGGCCAATAAGAGGTCCAAGGCCTGGGATAAGAGCCCCTGCCAGTCCCCCGAGTGTGGAAAATAAACCCATTACGATTCGCCTCTGATAGCTTCTGGCGTGTCAACCCCGTTTTCACAGTTTTCACATGTGACTGTATCAGAACTTGTCGCAGGATTCCAGAGGGATCCATTTTTAAGTGTGATAATAGTACCGATCATGATATAGTCACCGTTACTGCTCCTACGCCACCTGTTACAGAGTTGCCTCTTAAATTGCTTATATCAGCAACTGCGATTTTTACAAAGCCCATCATTCCAGAAGCGTCGTGGTAGTTAAATAACTCCCCTGGAGGCAAACCTTGATCATCCGTTTGCAGGTTTGTAAGAGCAAGACCCGTGTGCCGACCCTCCCCTGGGTTATGCATCTGAGTTAAATACACAGAAAACGACCGCATCATCTCAACCATATACGCCTGATTGTACTCTTCGGGCGGTACAGGAAAGAACGGGAGGACTAAGTTTCTGGACATTAACGGGACCCGTCAGGTTGTATTTCAACCCGAGGAGATCCAAGCCTCCAAGCGACACCCGTATCTGTTGAGCCAATGCGGAAGGCAAACGACCTGCCCCGAAGACGTATGTGTAGCTGATCGGTGAACTGCTCCACAGGAAGAGTAGTCGCCTTCACAACATTCTTAGAATTGGTCTCAAGATACGCCCCGCCTGGGAAGTTGCGGACTTTAAATGTCATGTTGGCTGTAGGGGTAATCGCGGTACTGTTTCGAAACGTCAGGTCAGGGATAACCCTTCGGATAAATACAAACTGATCCCCTTCTCCGATATCCATCTGACTGCTCTCGATGAACGAAGTAATGGCCGTGGGAGGAGTAGTGCTGTTGTCGTCGAATCCAGACTCGTGGTTGTATAAAACATGATCTGGAGCCGCCGCAATAGGAAGGCTTTCCACACCACGGTCCAACCATGCCGTGCGGCTGAGTGTTCCGTAGTACCAAATCTGCTGTTGGTAGTTGTAAATTACATACCGGTCATTCTCTGAACTAGACGCTGACGGATAGAACCACCAGATTTCAGAGAACGCTGTGTTGGTGGATGCTGTTATCTTCTGTAGCTGATCTTTGTTTATATCGCTGAACACATAGTCTCGAACCGTGCACGGTAATCTTTGAACAGCCCCGCCATAAACGTAGAACTCTTCTGCCCCCATCCAAAAAACATTGTCCTCCACTGCAATAGCCGCCAACGGCCCCGCAATAGTAATGTTTTCAGCCACAGTGTTAATCCCGAAGATAAACGGGGGTCCGAGGAATTGCATTGCATGAAGCGAAACGTCCGTAAACACCAGCACCTGCTGACGTGTTTCTATCGCAGTTATAATCTCGGACCCAGAGCCAAGGCGCAAATCGCCCGCAGTGTTAGTCGGGGTCGGTGCCCAGTCCACCAAGGACTCTTGGGAGGAGAACCTAATGAGCAAAGGATCTTGAGTGCCAGGGCTAGATTGACTGTCGCACCCAAACGCTATGATGTGCCGATCTCGATCAGATACTAAAACCTTCTTCGCTATTGTCGGAGCAGATATCTGACCCGCTAACGAATCAAGAGATACCGCAGGAACTAAGCCCCCAGCCTTTGACCAGTAGTAGATCCCTGCGTCTCGCACATTAATCAGTAGGTTTTCACCGAAGTTATCATGGGACCAGATGCGAAGAGTTTGCCCAGACGTCAAAAGATCTGTGCCAGAGTTCCAAGTTCCGCGGCCATACGTTCCTGCACCCCAACCGTTGCCCACAATAGTTGTATCAAGCCCCGTATTAATTTGATACGTAGCAACCGTTGCGCTACCACCAGTGCCACTATCCGATGCGTTAGAAAACACAAAGGTGGGGTTTAACCCGTTTGTTGTTGTTATAGAAGCAATACTGGAAACAGTCCTAGCTTCAATTTGAAATACGTTGGCGTTCACAACCGCGGTCACTTGATATTCTTGATTGAGAACTGCTGCGGTAATTAAACCACCAGAACCCAACGCAGCGGCATCTGTAAAAGTTACAAAATCGTCTACTAATACTCCGTTAGCGTTCTCAGTCACGCTAACTGTTGCACAAGTAATTGCCACACCGTCCGCATGCGAGGCTGCGGTTGTTCCATTCACGCCTCTGACTATGCCAATCAGTGTCTTGGTAGATATAGCAGCGTAAGTCATTTCCTCACTGCCAATTTTAATTCTTCCTGAAACAGGGAACCTCGCCACGCTGTCCAGAAGAATTGATATGTCTGTTGCGGTTATGGCTCCGTCTATTGTGTTGGCACCAGTAGCAAACGTAGCGTCTCCAGCCCCTGAAATAAGCCTGATCGGAGTGATGTCATTATACTGACCGCCCTCGTTAATGTAATATTTTAAGTGAGTTCCAACGCCCAAGTACCTGTCACCTGCTAGACTGACCCATGGATGCAAGGCCCTGCACGTTCCAAGAAAAAAGGTGAGTGAGCTTTTTATCCACCCGCCTATTTTTTCAGCAAATCCAAACCTGAACCTAACCTTGTCCATGTCAAACCAACCGCCTTCATTGCTGTAGGAGGTTGTTTCCCGGTTAATACCGGGGCGAAACTGGAGTTTGGTCAGGGGCATTCATTTACTCCGCCTAGTTTACAATTTCTGCTTCTTCTGGCTCAGTCGATAAAGATGCTGTTAGCGTATTCATAAACGCCATACGTCCCATTTTCAACTGGTCTATGTTAAAATTAGCAGAGCCAATCTTTCTATCTAAGTCAGCAACGTGGTTCACCATTACCTTCTGGGTGTCTGTTAGTTGGTCTTCAGTGTAAGATTTATTGTTGATCGTAATGGTGTTTGTTTTTTTCTCAGCCATTGTGATCTCCTTTCGGGGTTGGGGTTAAATTACCACGGTAGAGGTTCTACAGTAGGGGTTATGGGAGGGGTTGCCATTGAGTTGATCTGCCCGTCTAAATTCTCTTTAAAGTTACCAACACCTTCTTCGCCAAGGTCATCTTGCACCCAGCCAAGAACTTGAGTTTCTGTTAGGTCTGCATACGGAGTAAAGTCATCACCCTCAACTTGAGTGAGTCGAGTGCTTCCGCCGCTAATTGCGGTATTTGTGCCGTCTGTACCTGTTAGTGTCCACAGAATGTTCACCACGAAATCTAATTCTGGGGTGGGCATTGTGGACATACTGTCAACAGTCCAAGTGTATGTATTAGGCATATCTTATCCTTCCAGTGTTGCTATACGAGCCAAGGCTGCGTCTAATGCTGTTGACAGTTCTTGTACTGACTTTACCAGATGCCAAGTAAGGTTGTCAGCGTTTACTGAAAGCACACCTTGAGAT
>Ga0308015_10000252_pt1 | contig 27326 bp, 29 predicted proteins | sample Neamet231_FD_203128 | JGI IMG/M metagenome (GOLD analysis project Ga0308015, IMG submission 203128) | Marine microbial communities from water near the shore, Antarctic Ocean - #231 | ecosystem: Environmental > Aquatic > Marine > Unclassified | place: Southern Ocean | collected 2014-07-28
GTACAAGAGGTTGTTGAAAAAGCACTTTCAAAAATTGCTGATCATCCTGTTAGGGTTTTTTGTTCTGGAAGAACAGATGCTGGTGTACATGCTATTGAACAGGTTATTCATTTTGAAACACAGTCAGATCGCGAAGACGATGCTTGGATTTTTGGTGGCAATGTTAATCTTCCTCACGATGTTAACTTTACTTGGGCAAAGCGCGTCGATGATGATTTTCATGCTAGGTTTAACGCAGTTGCTAGACGCTACAATTACAAAATTCACAACTCCAGAATTCGCTCTGCTATTATCGGCCATCATTCACTTTGGGAGCCAAGAGATCTGAATATTGATGATATGAATCAAGCTGCACAATATCTGCTTGGAAAGCATGATTTTTCAGCCTTTAGAGGTAGTCTGTGTCAAGCAAAGTCTCCTATTAAGACCATTGAATTTATCCATATAACCAAAAACAATGACGAAGTTTTACTAGATATTAAAGCCAATGCTTTTTTGCATCACATGGTTAGAAATATCGTAGGCACACTATTAAAAATAGGCAGAGGTGAGAAGCCTGTTGAATGGATTGAGGCAGTATTAGCATCTAAACAACGCAAAAAGGCTGGTGCAACAGCCCAGCCTCAAGGTTTATATTTTATAAAAGCGTTTTATTAAATTAGAATACAAGATTCATCATTGTCATCATTACCACTAAGAATAAAATAGTCATAATACTACCTGCCTTAATAAAGTCTGCAACCTTATAGCCACCTGGGCCCATAATCAAAGCATTCACCTGATGAGTTGGGATTAAGAATGAGTTTGAGGTTGCAATCGCTACTGTTAAGGCATAAATTGCAGGATCTGCACCAACCTGAATAGCGATATTAACAGCAATTGGTACCAAGAGAATCGTAGCACCTACGTTAGACATGACCAAGGTAAAGAATGTTGCTAATACTGCAATCGACGCTAGAACAATCCATGGTGCCATATCACCAACTACTTTAACTGTTTCTTGAGCAATCCATAATGCGGTACCCGTCTTAGAGACAGCTAAACCTAATGGGATCAAACTGGCTAGTAAAAATACAGTTTTCCAAGACACCGCTCTATAAGCTTCTTCAATCTTCAGTACTTTTGTCAAGATCATGCCAAGTGCACCTGTCATCAAAGCGATAGAAAGCTTAATATCTGTAAATAAAATTAAGAACAATGCAATTGAAAAGAAGATGCCAGCCCATTTAACCTTATCAGGACGAGACTCTTCTTTAACTGGGTACTCTGATGTCACCACAATAAAATCAGTGTTGTTTTGTAGTCGCTCTAAATCTTCCCAGCGTACGTGCGCTACTAATGTGTCACCCGATTGAAATGGAAGGTCACGAATACCTTCACCTTCTTTTAATGTATTTCCACCACGATGTAGGGCAACCATCGCCAAACCATGAGTCTTTCTAAGCCAAACATCACGGGCTGTTTTTCCAATAAGTGTAGAATTTGGCGGAATAACGACTTCAGCAGTGCCACAATTTTGTGTTGATAAAAGATCTGAGAATTTTTCAATCTTATCAGATAGATTCAATTTAAAGCCTTCAACAAAACCATCCAAGTCTTCCTTAGAAGTAAGCAAGCCTAATGTCATGTTAGCTTCAATTGCAGTGCTACGATTAACTGAATCATGCCCAACTAAAGTATTATTGTTGGTATCTTGAATAGCTATAATCCTCACACGTGAGATAGTTTCAATATCATCAAGCTTCATACCAACCAAAGTACTATCAGACGGCACACCAACTTCATATAAATCATAGTTGATCTTGTAGACTTCCTGGAAATGTTCAACTGCAGAAACTGACTCTGGTCGATCTTCTTTAACAGTTGGTAGTACAAACTTACCGGCAACAACAAAATAAATAATGCCCGTCGCCACTAAAGCAATACCGATTGGCGTTACTGAGAATAAACCCCAAGTATCCATCTGATTCTCAACAGGCAAACCTTGATTGGTTGTTAGAATAAGATCATTTAGTAAGATTAACGGACTTGATCCTACCATTGTCATGGTGCCGCCAAGAATAGCTGTAAAACCCATTGGCATCAAAAGTCTCGACATTGGAACACCTGAGCGCGAAGAAATTCTACTCACCACTGGAATAAATAAAGCAGCTGCGCCAACGTTTTGCATAAATGACGAAATAAAACCAACTGCTGAAGACACAATAGGAATGATTCTTGTTTCAGAGCGTCCGCCAACTTTAAGAATAAAAGCAGCCACCTTTGTCATTAGGCCAGTTTTATCGAGTCCTGCGCCAATAATCATCACTGCAACAATCGACATAACTGCATTAGATGAAAATCCGTCAAATAACCTTTCATTGTCAACTAAGCCACCCTCAAGTCCCATTAGTGAATAAACCAATGGTAGCGATGTCAAGCCTAGAATAACCATAATGGTAATTGCAGCCTCATCTACCTCAACAACTTCAAATGCAAAAAGATAAATGGTCAATAATAAAAGACCGAGCATCCATGCAATTGGCGCCGTAGGAGCAACCAGAGCAAGCCAAAAGCTAAAAGCTAAAAAAATACTAGCTGCAATAATTTTTACATTAGACATGAATCCCTTTTTTTTATAAATAAATAATAAGCCTACTATTATAATGTAATTATCATATTATGAACTATTGATATTCTTAAAATATCGTTAGTTAAATTCAATAATAAGCGCTAATTTGAATTTTATAGCTATCATTAATCATATTCTTTTCTATTTCACTCTTTTAAATGTTTGACAGTGTGACTATGATAAAATTTTACCGAACCATAAGTCGAAACAACCGCCAAAGGAAAAAATGTGTAATCATAACGACTACGAAGAAGATATTAAACAATTATTTATTAACAATAGTCAGTGGGTTGATGAAATCAATCAACGGGATGAATTATTCTTTTCTAATCTTTCTACACAACAAACACCGGAGTATTTATGGATTGGCTGTTCTGATAGTCGTGTGCCTGCTAATGAATTAGTAAAAATGGATCCTGGTATGGTTTTTGTACATCGCAATATTGCTAACTTAGTTAATTCAGGTGATATGAATGTCTTGGCGGTCATTCAATATGCGGTTGAGGTTCTTAAAGTTAAGCATATTATAGTGACTGGGCATTATGGTTGTGGTGGCGTCCAAGCAGCGATAAACACTAGTAACCCTGATTTAATTGATAACTGGATTAGGCCTATACGTAAGTACTACCAGCGCGCCAAAAGTGAGTTGAAAAACCTTTCCACAGATGAACAAGTAGATAGGTTATGTGAAATTAATGTAATTGAACAGGTACGTAATATATGCTATATTCCAGTTATTAAAAAAGCCTGGAGAGATGGTCAGGCTCTATCTATTCATGGTTTTATTTATGACATCAAAGATGGGCATTTACACAATCTCAATGTTACGATTGATAATGCTGATGATGCCGAAAAAGCGGTATCTACAAAGTAAAACAATACCTTTAAAAATCTTCATCCCAATCAACCAATATCTGACGCTTATCCATATCAATTGATATCAAAAAAGGCTCAATATAAGGTACCCAATGTTCTTTTTTACCATTAACAACCATGACATTATTGGCGCCTGTATCAACCATATAGGAAATAGTGCCTAGAACAATACCTTGGTTATTAATCACCTCAAGTCCTGTTAGTTCGTCCCAATAGTACTCGCCCTGTGCAAGCTGAGGTAGTTGTGATTTTTCAATATACAGCTCGACGCCGATATAACGCCTGGAATCTTCTCGGTCATCTACATCCTTAAGCTGAGCAACAATAGTTTTTCCTTGTTCACGACCCTTAACAATATCAAGCGTTGTCCAAACGCCATCCACTTTAATATGCCAGGGCTGATAAGAAAGAATATTCTTTCTTGGATAGGCGTAAGAAAATAATTTCACCCAGCCCTGAACTCCAAAAAGGCCATTAATCTGTCCGATTAATAGCCTTTTATTGTTAGAGTTGTTGCTCACTACTTACTCAGCAGCCGCTTCTTCCTCTGTTGCTGCTGCCGCTTCTGCTTGTGCAGAGGCCTTAGCTTCCGCTGCTTCAGCTGCTTTTGCTTCAGCTTCAACTTTCGCCTCTTCGTCTGCTTTAGCTTTAGCTTCTGCTGCTAATTTAGCTGTAACTGCTGCTGCTCTAGATGTTTGAGCTGCAACACGCTTCTCACGAATTGAAGGATCTTTAAATTCTTTAACAAGCTGCTTAACGCGATCAGAAACTTGTGCACCTTCTGATGCCCAGTAAGCTAATCTATCTTCTTCAATGGTAAGCCTAACTTCTTGTCCACGCGCAACTGGATTAAAATATCCAATACGCTCAATATAGCCACTGTCTCTACGCTTTCTAGAGTCTGTTGCTACGATCGAATAAAAAGGTTTTTTCTTGGCTCCACCGCGGGCTAGTCTAATTTTAACCATGGGTTTTTTGCTCCTTTGTTTAATTAAAACTTACACAAAATGTATAAGACGCGAAATTATATCAGTTTTTCAAGTGCTTCTGCTAGTTTTTGTGCATCACCAGTATAGTTCATCGGAGTTAGCTTGGCTAGCGAACGTTTAGCATCCTCTGGCATATCTAAATCTTTGACAAATTCTGCCAAGACTTTAGCGTCAATACTATTGCCGCGAGTCAACGCCTTAAGTTTCTCATAAGGATTCTCAATGCCATAACGACGCATAACTGTTTGAATAGGCTCTGCTAAAACTTCCCATGATGAATCTAGATCTTGATGCAAGCGCGCTTCATTGGTTTCTAGTTTTCCAATGCCTTTAGCAATAGACGCATAGGCCACTAGACAATGTGCACAACTAACACCTAAATTTCTAAGTACTGTCGAGTCTGATAAATCACGCTGCCAGCGAGAAATAGCTAATTTATCTGCCAAATGTGTATTCAGAGCATTAGCAATGCCTAAATTTCCCTCACCATTTTCAAAATCAATTGGATTAACCTTATGTGGCATGGTCGACGAACCAACCTCTCCTTCAATAGTCTTTTGCTTGAAATAACCTAGCGATACGTAGCCCCAAATATCACGACTAAAATCAATTAAGATTGTATTGAAACGATTAATGGAGTGAAAATACTCTGCCATATAATCATGTGTTTCAATTTGTGCTGTGTACATAGCATAATTAACACCCAAGTCTTCAATAAACTGCTGAGTAATGCTTTGCCAATCTAGCGATGGATAAGCCGATAAATGTGCATTAAAGTTACCTACTGCGCCATTAAACTTGCCCATAATTTTGACATCTTCTAACTGTTTAATTTGTCTTTTTAGACGATAAGCAAAGTTTGCCATCTCTTTGCCAACAGTTGTTGGGGAGGCAGTTTGGCCATGGGTACGTGATAGCATTGGAATAGCTGCATTATCTTTAGCCATCTTGCTGATTAACGATAATACATTTTGCATTTTCTCAAGCATCACCTGACGACCATCAATCAACATTAAGGCATGTGATAAATTATTAATATCTTCTGATGTACAGGCGAAATGAAAAAATTCACTTACAGCATTTAACTCTGTATTACCTTTGATTTGATCTTTTAGGAAGTACTCTACCGCTTTAACATCATGATTAGTCGTGCGCTCAATATCTTTTACGGCTTGTGCGTCTTCTAATGAAAAATTTGTTGCAATGTCGCTTAAAAATTGAGCAGCTTCTTGGCTAAATTCAGGTACTTCTAAAATATCTGCATTATTCGACAGGACTTGTAGCCATTTAACTTCAATTAGAACGCGATATTTAATTAAGCCAAACTCACTAAAAATAGTGCTAAGTGTGCTGGTTTTGTCAAAGTAACGCCCGTCAATTGGGGAGATTGCCGTAAGATGTGTCAGGTTCATAAGGTTGCCTATCAGATAGAAGCTGACTTATATTTCATAATATGAAAGATAAAAACTATAATATGAAAAACTTGACAGCAATAAAATGATAGAATTATACGCTTTATTACTGACGAGAAAATCACAATGAAATCAGCCTATCTTCAACATGTTAGCGAACGCCAACAAAATAACCTTCCACCTCTGGCTCTCAACGCTGAGCAAGTTGCTTCAGTAGTTCAGCATCTAATCCAGGGTGATGAAGATGAATTTTATCTAGACCTGCTTACCAATCGTGTACCGCCTGGTGTTGATGAAGCTGCTTATGTAAAGGCTGGCTTTTTAGCAAGTGTCGCCAAAGGGGACCAGCAATGTAATGCAATCGACCAGAAGCAAGCCACCTTCTTATTAGGCACCATGATCGGCGGCTATAACATCGCACCTATGGTTGATTTACTCGACAATAACGTATTAGCACCAATTGCTGCAGAAGGTTTGTCACATACATTATTAATGTTTGATGCGTTTTATGATGTTAAAGAAAAAGCAGATGCTGGTAATTTACTAGCGCAGAAAGTATTACAATCTTGGGCAGATGCTGAGTGGTTCACAAGCCGTGAAAAAGTTTCTGAAAAAATCTCAACTACTATTTTTAAAGTAACTGGGGAAACTAATACTGATGATTTGTCACCCGCGCCAGATGCCTGGTCAAGACCTGACATTCCTTTACATTCCTTATCTATGTTAAAAATGACGCGAGATGGTGTCAGCCCAGAAGAGCATGGCAAGATTGGTCCAATTAGTCAGATTCAATCACTTCAAGAAAAAGGCTTTCCCTTAGCTTACGTAGGTGATGTAGTAGGAACGGGCTCTTCACGTAAGTCAGCCACCAACTCGGTTTTATGGTTTATGGGGAATGATATTGCCTATGTGCCAAATAAAAAAGATGGTGGCGTTTGTTTGGGTGGCAAAATTGCACCAATCTTTTTTAACACCATGCAAGATTCTGGCGCATTGCCAATCGAACTAGATGTTACTCAGCTGAAAATGGGTGATGTCATTGATATCTATCCTTATGAAGGCGTAGTCAAAAAACACAATACTGATGAAGTGCTTAGCACGTTCGAATTAAAGTCATCTGTCATTCTAGATGAAGTACAGGCTGGAGGTAGAATCCCTTTAATTATTGGCCGAGGTCTAACAGCTCGAGCTCGTGAAGCGTTAGAGCTTGAACCTTCTAAATTGTTCCGCCTACCTGTCGAAATTCAAGATACGGGCAAAGGCTATTCATTAGCACAAAAAATGGTGGGTAAAGCTTGCGGTGTTGAAGGCATTCGTCCAGGTACATATTGTGAACCTAAAATGACCACAGTAGGCTCTCAAGATACTACCGGGCCAATGACACGAGATGAGCTAAAAGACTTAGCCTGTTTAGGATTTTCAGCAGATCTGACCATGCAATCTTTTTGTCATACAGCGGCCTATCCAAAGCCAGTTGATATAGAAACTCATCACACTTTGCCTGATTTTATGATGAATCGTGGCGGCGTTTCATTACGCCCTGGTGACGGCATTATTCACTCTTGGTTAAACCGTATGTTATTACCAGATTCTGTTGGTACAGGTGGTGATTCACATACACGCTTCCCTATTGGTATATCTTTCCCTGCAGGTTCAGGCTTAGTCGCATTTGCCGCAGCAACTGGCGTTATGCCATTAGATATGCCTGAATCAGTACTCGTGCGTTTTTCTGGTGAAATGCAACCGGGCATCACGCTGCGTGATATGGTTAATGCCATTCCACTAAAAGCCATTGAAAAAGGTTTATTAACTGTTGCTAAGGAAGGAAAAGTTAACGCCTTCTCTGGCAGAGTGTTGGAAATCGAGGGCTTACCTAATCTTAAAGTTGAGCAGGCATTTGAGTTATCTGACTCTGCAGCTGAGCGCTCAGCTGCAGGTTGTTCTATTCATTTAGACAAAGCGCCAATCATTGAGTATTTAACTTCCAATGTGGTTATGCTCAAGTGGATGATTGCACAAGGTTATGGCGACAAGAGAACTATTGCCCGTCGAATCCAAGCTATGGAAAAATGGATGGCTAATCCTGAGCTAATGAAAGCAGATGATGATGCGGACTATGCAGAAGTGATCGAAATCAACATGAGTGATATCAAAGAGCCAATCTTGGCATGTCCTAATGACCCTGATGATGTTAAAACACTTTCCGATGTTGCCAACACCAAGATTGACGAAGTCTTTATCGGTTCATGTATGACTAATATTGGCCACTTTAGAGCAGCAGCTCAACTATTGAAAAATAAAACTGAGCTAAACACTGAACTTTGGATTGCACCACCAACACGAATGGATGAAAAGCAGCTTAAAAAAGAGGGTGTATACGACACTTTTACAGCAATCACTGATCACACTGAAATGCCTGGCTGTTCATTGTGCATGGGTAACCAAGCACGTGTAAAAACTAATGCAACTGTTGTATCAACCTCAACTAGAAACTTTCCGAACCGTCTAGGTGATGAAGCTAACGTTTATCTATCATCTGCCGAAGTGGCAGCTATTTCTGCAAAACTAGGCTACATACCTACTGCGCAAGAATACTTGTCTGAAATGAAGGATATCGAGCCAATGGAGGCACAAATTTATCAATATCTAAACTTTGATCAAATTGGTGAATACGAAGATCAGGCGGATACCGTTCCTGTAGAGAATATTCTAAGTTCATAAGGCTAGCTCGCATGCCTTTTGGTATGCGCCACACCGACTTTATATAAGACAATAAAAAAGCCGCAATTAGCGGCTTTTTTATTGTGCTTGGGATTAAGAATTACTTAATCTTAGCCTCTTTGTATATAACGTGCTGTCTTACTACAGGATCAAACTTTTTAACTTCAATCTTTTCTGGGTGAAGACGTTTGTTCTTAGTCGTTGTGTAAAAATGGCCTGTTTTAGCCGATGATACTAATTTAATTTTTTCTCTCATAACTTACTCCTAAACCTTTTCGCCACGTGCGCGGATTTCTTTAAGCACTACTTCAATGCCTTTTTTGTCAACAATTCGCAAACCTTTAGCGGTTAGCTTTAATTTAACAAAACGGTTTTCATCTTCTACCCAAAAACGGTGTGTATGAAGATTTGGATAAAAACGACGACGCGTTCTGTTGTTTGCGTGTGATACATTATTACCACTAATTGGGCGCTTACCAGTTACTTGACATATCTTGGCCATGACTCTACCTTTCGAAAATCTAAAAGAAACAAATTATACTTAAAATTATTTAACTTTCCAATCTAAATTATATAAAAATTATATTCACTTTTACCTTGATTAGCTGTATCATACCCCACTTCGGAGGGATGGCAGAGCGGCTGAATGCACTGGTCTTGAAAACCAGCAAGGATTAATCTCCTTCCAGGGTTCAAATCCCTGTCCCTCCACCATCTTAATTTTTATATATCAGGGCTTTTAACTTCCAAGTCTTATATAGAAATAACAAAAAATATTTAAAAATTTACCACCTATGAATGGTGGTTGATAATTTTAGTTAGAACTTTCTTCTATTTCTTAATTTTCAGATAGTGAAGCAATACTTATGTGTTTCATCCTCTAATGGGTTTTTATAATTTATACTGTCATAAAAAGCTATATTTAAATCAACATCTTTTATTATTTTCTTTTTGGACGGGGTCTGATGGAAGCAATTCAATACACAATATCTGGCATGACTCAAGATGGCCAAAAATTTAGGCCAAGTGATTGGACTGAGCGATTAGTTTGCACTCAGCCTGAGCAGTTAAAGCGCTATAGTGGGCATTTAAAAATTCGAAGGATCAACGGCATCAAATCCATTGTTTTTGACGACCAGCTAAAATATGCTTGTGCATTTACGTTTGAGCGACTCGTGTCTTTCGCTGAAAGCAATCATTTACTGATGACTCAAGAGGCAATTAAAAGTTAGGTGCCTTAATCAACATAAGGCCCATGCTGATAAATTGGCTGCTTGTGTGGAATGCCGCTAGCAAACATAAACTCACTGCTCGTCTTAGCTTTAATCAATAAATCTCGCCCACTCTTAGAATCTATAAACAATGCTTGAGCAGTATTAATCTCATGCTCACCAATAGTTAAATCACCTGATATAACATAAATTATCGCATGTGACTCTTGGCCAAGGTTAAGCTGAAATTCACCCTCTTTTTCAATATTAAAATGTCGATAGTTAATAACTGTATGCAGCTTAATTGGCGACTCGTCACCAACTATAGTTCGATAATGGCCGCCTTTAAAGCTTACAGTTGGCAAACTTTCCTCTAAAACCTTTTGATAACTTGGCTCAATGCTTTTTAAATTTTTAGGCAGATTAATCCACAACTGAACGCCCATACTTTGACCTTTATCTGCTGGCATTTCTGAATGCACCATGCCGCTGCCTGCACAAAAAATTTGAGCACCACCCTTGTTCACAAATGAATCATTACCCAGGTTGTCCTGATGATGCATACCGCCTTCTAACATATAGGTAATCGCCTCAAAACCTCGATGAGGATGATCGGGGAAGCCATGCCCAGCAGCAATATTAAAGTGATCCCATAATACGAACGGGTCGAAATTCATTCGCCCTGAGATTGGGAATAAGCGATTAACGACAACACCATCACCTTCAAACACTTCTTGCGCATCAACTTTATTTATCATGCTAAATCCTTATAAATAAACTATGTGGTTTAAATATACAACAATTTATTATGGATCTTATGACTAAACGCCATATTGATTGCGATAATCTTCAATACTCTTAATGAGCGCCTTATCGTCACCTTGTTTTAGGTAGTCAATTAAATGGCCTAGATTAATAATACTCAATACAGTAATACCAAAATTTTCTTCCACTTCTTGAATGGCTGACTTATCACCCTTGCCTTTTTCTTGACGATCAACGGCAACAATAACACCTTTGGCAGTGGCGCCATTTGCGTCAATAATGTCCATCGCTTCACGAATTGCTGTGCCAGCAGTAATAACATCGTCAATAATTAGTACGTTACCCTCTAAAGCATGGCCAACAATATCGCCGCCTTCGCCATGAGTTTTTGCCTCTTTACGATTAAAACTATAAGGTACATTGATACCGAATGAATCATTCAATGCCATAGCTGCAGCTGTTGCTAGTGGAATACCTTTGTAAGCCGGGCCAAATAAGACATCAAAGTCTAGCTTACTGACTTGAATGGCTTGTGCATAGAACTTGCCCAATCTTGATAAATGTTCGCCTGTGTTAAAAGCGCCAGCATTAAAAAAGTAAGGACTGACTCTTCCTGACTTAAGCGTAAATTCACCGAACTTTAGTGCGCCAATTTCTAACATAAAATCTACAAAGTCTTTTTGATACTGTTCCATACATTCCTCTAAATCATTAAAATATTTCCAATGAATAGAATTATAACGGCTAATGTCAACGGCATTCGAGCAGCTGAACGAAAAGGTTTTTTTGTTTGGATGAAAACCCAGGATGCCGATGTTGTTTGCGTGCAAGAAATTAAAGCTCAGGAAGATCAATTGGATGAGCGTTTTTATCCTGAAGGCATTTACACCTATTACAAGCCAGCTGAACGCAAAGGCTATAGCGGAACAGGCTTATATTGCAAACATAAACCTGATCGGGTTATTTTTAGTCCTTGGGAAGATTTTGATTTTGAAGGACGCTTTATTCAAGCCGATTTTGGCAAGCTAAGTGTTATCTCAATTTACATTCCATCAGGATCCGCTAAAGAAGAGCGTCAAAAATATAAAACAGATTTCATGATTGAACGTTTTCTACCTTATTTACAAGCGCTTCAAGAAGATGGGCGTCAATATATTATTTGCGGTGATATTAATATCGTACACAAAGAGATTGATATCAAAAACTTTAAAGGCAACAAAAATCGTTCTGGCTGTCTGCCTGAAGAGCGTGGCTATATGGAGCAACTCTTTACTACAGAAAAATTTGTAGATGCGTTTCGAGAAGTTAATCAAGAGGCCAATCAATACACCTGGTGGTCAAACCGCGGACAAGCTTGGGCTAACAACACAGGTTGGCGTATTGATTACCAAATACTCAGTGGAAACCTTAAAGGTCGTGTTAAAAATGCTAGTGTGTATAAAGATGAACGCTTTTCAGACCACTCACCCTTAATCATTGATTACGACTTATGAAGTTAGAAAATACCAAGAGTATTAGAAAAATTCAAAGCTTCGTCAAGCGCTCTGGCAGACTCACAGAGGGGCAAAAATACGGCCTCAAAGAGCTCTGGCCTAACTTTGGAATTGACCCAAAAGCTGGACAATTAATTAATTTTGACGTCGTATTTCAAAAACAACAGCCTGTTTTTCTAGAAATTGGTTTTGGCAATGGAGACTCCTTGTTAGAGATGGCCATTAATGAGCCTCATCATAATTTTTTAGGCATTGAAGTTTATGAAGCTGGCGTTGGTAGATTAATTAATGAAGCCCATAAACATAATCTTGGCAATTTAAGAGTTTTAAAAGAAGATGCTGTGGAAATATTAAAAGATAACATTAGCGATGACAGTTTATCTGGATTTCAGTTATATTTCGCAGATCCTTGGCATAAGAAAAAGCATCATAAGCGCCGCATTGTTCAAACTGAATTTATGAATTTAATCTCAAAAAAACTGATTAATAAGGGTTTTGTCCATATGGCAACTGACTGGGAAAACTATGCTGAATATATGATGGAGGTGCTTGAGACTCACCCACACTTTAAAAACACACTTAGCGCCCATACCTATTCTTTAAGACCTGAGCGACGTCCAATTACTAAGTTCGAAAGGCGTGGTGAGCGATTAGGACATGGCGTTTGGGATTTGCTTTTTACTAACGAGAAATAAAATGATTTTTCCTTTATTTGTAATAATAACCTTACTTGAAATCTATGTCATCGTTTCAGTTGGCGAATCTATTGGTGGCTTTTCTACGGTTTTATTAGTGGTCATCACAGCCCTTATTGGTTCAACTCTACTCAAACAACAAGGCTGGTCAACCATGGCCAAAGCTCAAAATGCCATAGCTAATGGTCAAACACCGGCATTTGAAATGCTAGAAGGCGTGGTGATACTGATTTCAGGTGTATTGTTATTAACTCCTGGATTTATTACTGATGCCGTTGGCCTATTAGGATTAATGCCTTTTTCTAGAGCTTATTTTATCGATAATTTATTAAAGAAAAATGCTCAGAAAATTTTTACAAAAAAAGGGTCTTCTTTTGTAAATGACTCTCAAACTCCAAAAGAACCAAACACTAAGCAGAAAAATAAAACCCTTGAGGGTGAGTTTTGGGAGGACTAAAAACCCTAAGTCAGTGGCTTACTTGGCAGGAGGGTTGTCACACTCAGGAGATTGACCTAGGGCTGGAGCGCATTCAAAATGTTTACTCAAAGCTGTTTCCTAATGGCGTGCCTTTTACAACTATTACCGTTGCTGGCACTAATGGTAAAGGGTCAACCGTCTCTTTTATTGAAAGCGTTTATCTAAAAACTTCCTTTAAAATTGCAAAATTTACGTCGCCTCATATTTTAAATTACAATGAGCGCTTTATGGTTGATGGGTCTCAAGCCACTGATCAACAAATTTGCACTGCATTTGAAGAAATTGAGCAAGTTAGAGATAATATATCATTAACTTATTTCGAATTTTCAACCTTAGCTGCACTACTTATCTTTGCCAAGCAAAAAGTTAATATTGCCATTTTAGAGGTAGGCCTTGGTGGCCGCCTAGATTCGACTAATGTTGTCAATACAGATGTTGCTGTCATTACCAATATCGCTATCGATCATGTTGATTACTTGGGAGATACGCGCGAGCTTATTGGACATGAAAAATCAGGCATCATGCGTGCCAACATGCCTTGTGTTTGCGGTGATATTGATCCACCAAAGTCCTTACAAAAACATGCCGACACCATTGGTGCTTTGCTAGAATTTTTACAACAACCTTATGCTGGGAAGTTGTCACTTAAGGGTGATCATCAACAACAAAACGCTGGTTTAGCAGCTTTATGTATTAAAAAATTAGACTATAAATTCGCCGTAGATGATACAACAATCTACCAAGGCCTTGAGTCTGCTCAACTTGAGGCGCGCTTTCAAATTAAGCAAATTCGCAATAAATGCGTAATTTTCGATGTTGCACATAATGAAGCTGCTGTTCATGTTTTGTCAAAAGAACTGGCTAAAGACAAGCAGCCAACATTAGCCATATTTTCAGCCCTTAAGGATAAAAATATTGTCCGTATGATTGGCGCCATCTCACCCAATATTGATGAGTGGCTGTTAGTGCCTCTTGACGTTCATCGGGCAGCTGACATGAATTTCTTAATAGATCAATTCCCGCTTAAAGCAGTTATTCATGCTTCTGACAGTATGGATTTAGCTATTGACCAAGCGTTAAAACAGCACTCTTATCAGCGTATTGTCATTTTTGGCTCTTTTCATGTAGTGGCAGATGCATTAAAAGTACTTAAGTGATGCTTGATTAGAAAACCTTGTAAAATTGGCGCACATAGCAAAACGTTCTCTGGAGAGAGTTGATGAATGAGTTTTTTGTAAATACCTGGAATACAATTATTTTACTGGCTTGGTCTGATTGGGTAACTGTGGTTATTTTGATCGCATTCCTAGTATTGGGCTTTAAGCGCGGCATGGCAAAAGAGTTGATCAACTTTGCTTTTTTATTGCTTGCTATTATTCTTGCATGGATGTTTTACCAGCACCTAGCAGTTAGTGTTACAGTTACTTGGCTTCTACTTTCTCATCAATCACATATGGCCATTGCCTTTGGTGTTATTTTTATTGGTGTGTTGCTAATCAAAAAAGCTGTGTATAGGCTCACGGATATCTCATCTCAAATAAGCAATCCATGCTCCTTAAACAGGCTCTTTGCCTACTTTGTATTTTTGAGTGCTGCTGCTATTGTCAGCTGGTACTATTTAGATATTATTGCCAATTTAGGCATCATGGAAATTGTGGTAACAAATGATTCGATGCGAATCGGCTTATCTTTTGCGCTAACTTTTGCTATTATTATTGGAGTATGCTCTAGCATTTCTAATATGTTGAATGTCTCGATTGATTCATCAAAGCCTTGTACATTATCAGTTTTCTTCAAAAAAATTCTCGATGCACTGCATTTTCTTGATCGAATACTAAATGCTAAAAATATTAATAGCAGTAGTAATAATTTCGGTGGACTACTGATTGGTCTAATCAAAGGAAGTTTGGTGATTTTAATTATGGTACTGGTATTTCAAAGTATCGACAGCATCTCTCAACAACACTTCTGGATTGAAGCAAATGGCGCGTTAAGAACCTTCCAAGATGTCGCTTCAGGCATTAAACCTGCTTTGTCAGAATATCTTCTATTTATCGAAAACGAATAAGGAAAACCTTTTATGTGCGGCATTGTTGGCATTCTATCCACTACTAAAAAAGACACGGCTGTCTATATTTATGACGCCCTAACTATTCTTCAGCATCGAGGTCAAGATGCCTCAGGGATTGTCACTGCCCACAAGGGTCGATTCTATATGCGAAAATCTAATGGCTTGGTAAAAAATTCTTTTAGAACTGGACATATGTCCTCTTTACTAGGAGACATGGGTATTGGCCATGTACGCTACCCAACAGCAGGTAGCTCAAGTGGCGCAGAAGCACAACCTTTTTATGTTAATTCTCCTTATGGTATTGCCTTTGCCCATAATGGCAACTTAACCAATACCAAAGAATTGGCTAAAGAATTATTCGAACAAGATCGAAGGCATATTAACACTAATTCTGATTCTGAAATTTTGCTCAATGTATTTGCCAGTGAGCTTGCCAAACAACAAAAACAGCATATTAACGAACAAGATATTTTTGCTTCAGTCAAACAAGTACATAAGCGTGTTCGTGGCGCTTACGCTACCATTGGCATTATTCCAGGTTTTGGTATTTTCGGCTTTAGAGATCCAAATGGTATTCGCCCACTTATTCTTGGAAAGCGCACAACCAAAGGTGGCACCAAGTATATGCTTGCCTCTGAAAGTGTTGCTTTAACCGCTCTTGGTTATGAAATAACTCAAGATGTTAAACCTGGTGAAGCGGTTGTGATTGATCGAAAAGGCAATATATTTGTACAGCAATGTGCGGAGAAGCCAAAATATTCTCCTTGTATTTTTGAGTTTGTCTACTTTGCTAGACCTGATTCAGTTATTGATGATATCTCTGTATACAAAACCAGACTTAGAATGGGTGAGCGTTTAGCAGCCAAAATTCACAAAGAGTGGGGTGATGAAAAAATTGATGTGGTTATCCCCATTCCTGATACCTCTCGCGTATCGGCTCTTCAATTGGCTAATGAGCTAGATATAAAGTATTCAGAAGGGTTAATTAAAAACCGCTACATTGCTCGCACTTTCATTATGCCCGGACAAAAATTACGCAAAAAATCTGTTAGGCAGAAACTTAGCGCTATTGGGCTTGAGTTTAAAGGTAAGAATGTATTGCTAGTAGATGACTCTATTGTTAGAGGCACAACCAGTGAGCAAATTGTCAAAATGGCCAGAGATGCTGGCGCTAAAAAAGTCTTCTTTGCTTCAGCTGCGCCTGCTGTTCGCTATCCTAATGTTTACGGTATCGACATGGCCAGTGAAAAAGAATTTGTCGCCCACAATAAAACCACTGAGGAGATATGCCAAACCATTGGTGCTGATCGATTAATTTACCAAGATTTAGATGATTTAATTTGGTGCGTGCAACAAGGTAATAAAGAAATCACCGAGTTTGACTGCTCTTGTTTTGATGGTAAATATGTCACGGGTGATATTAATAAAAAATACCTAGATGAGATCGAAGCTGTGAGAGCAGATTCTGTTAAAGAAGAGAACAACACCAACGAAAGCTCTGAACTCATCTGCAATGATGTAGAATAAACCCTATTTGTTAATTTTTTAAATTCAATGACAACTTTAAATTTCGACACTATAGCGATTCGAGAAGGCTATCAAACAACAGCTGAACAAGAGCATTCTGAAGCGATATTTATGACTTCAAGCTTTGTGTTTGATTCAGCTGAGCAAGCAGCTAAACGTTTCTCTAAAGAAGAGCCTGGTAATATTTATGCGCGCTTTACCAACCCAACTGTAGGTGCTTTTGAGAGAAAACTAGCCGCACTTGAGGGTGCACAAGCCTGCGTCGCCACCTCTTCTGGCATGGCTGCTATTTTCGCCACTCTAATGGCACTCTTAAAATCGGGTGATCATATCGTTGCTTCGCGTGATATGTTTGGCACAACTATTGTCATGCTAAACTCAATAGTGGCTAAATTTAACATCGACATAAGCTATGTTGATTTGTCTGATTTGTCCGCCTGGGAAACATCCATTAACGACAAAACAAAATTATTTCTACTAGAAACGCCTTCTAACCCATTGGGTCAGGTGGTTGATATTATTGCACTTAGTAAAATCTCCAAAGCGCATGATATTTTATTAGCGGTTGATAATTGCATTTTAACGCCAGCCTTGCAAAATCCCATTGCTCTAGGGGCAGATATTGTCATTCACTCTGCCACTAAATATATTGATGGCCAAGGTCGTTGTTTAGCAGGTGCTGTTTTAGGCACTGAAGATATTATGGAGCAGGTTCATGGCTTTGTTCGTGCTACAGGACCCAGCCTAAGTGCATTTAATGCCTGGATTGTTCTTAAAGGCTTAGATACACTTAGCTTAAGAATGAAAGCGCATTCAGATAACGCAATGAAACTAGCAACTTGGCTGGAGCAACAAGAATCTGTCGAAAAAACTCATTACTTAGGTCTTGAGTCTCACCCACACCATCAGTTAGCCAAAAGCCAGCAGTCTGGCTTTGGTGGTATCGTTTCATTCGAAGTTAAAGGCGGTCGTAAGGCGGCATTCAAACTTATCAATGCCACAGAAATTTTTTCCATTACTGCTAATCTTGGTGATACAAAGTCCACCATTACCCATCCATTCAGCACGACACATGGACGCCTAACAGATGAAGAAAAATCAATTACTAATATTTCTGAAGGATTAGTCAGACTTTCTATTGGACTTGAAGATGTAAACGACTTGATAGCTGATATAAACAAAGGACTTTGATGTATAATTTAATCAAAAATGATACTAGGTAGATCTATGCAAAATTCATATTCATACGAAGAGTTAATTCAATGTGGTAATGGCGAGTTATTTGGTCCAGGTAATGCACAATTGCCACAGCCGCCTATGCTAATGTTTGACAGAGTCACTCACATTTCAGATGAAGGCGGATTACATGGTAAAGGTGAAATTATTGCTGAGCTTGATGTAAATCCTGACTTATGGTTCTTTGGTTGTCATTTCAACAATGATCCCGTTATGCCTGGTTGTCTAGGTTTAGATGCTATGTGGCAGTTAATTGGCTTTCACCTAGGATGGTTAGGCGGTCCAGGACGTGGACGCGCATTGGGTGGTAGTATTAAATTTACCGGTCAAGTGCTACCAACTGCTAAAAAAGTTACCTACCGCATTAATCTTAAGCGGGTTATTGCTCGTAAGCTTTATATGGGTATTGGCGATGCAACAATGGAAGTTGATGGCAAGGTTATCTATGAAGCTAGCGACCTAAAAGTAGGATTATTTACTGATACGAGCGCATTCTAATGAATAGAGTTGTCATCACTGGAATGGGTATTGTTTCTAGCTTAGGCGCAGATTGCAATGAAGTACTAGAATCTTTAAAAACTGCAAAATCTGGTATTAAGTTTGATGAAACTTACGCAGAGCTAGGTTTAAGGTCTAACGTTTCTGGGCAAGTTGCTGAAGTTGATCCAAGTAAGATTATTGATCGAAAAATGATGCGCTTTATGGCAGATGCTGCTATTTACAATGCCATCGCATTGGACCAAGCTATCAAACAATCCGGCCTAACCGAAGAGCAAGTTTCAAACCCACGTACCGGACTTATTATGGGATCTGGTGGCGCTTCTAACCAAAATGTAGTTGAAGCAGCAGACATTCTAAGAGAGAAAGGCATTAAGCGTGTTGGGCCTTATCGCGTTCCTCGCACCATGGGCTCAACAACATCAGCTTGTTTATCAACCATGTTCAAAATTAAAGGTATTAATTACTCAATCAGCTCGGCTTGTTCTACTTCTGCCCACTGTATTGGTAATGCTATGGAACAAATTCAAATGGGCAAGCAAGATGTTGTGTTTGCAGGCGGTGGTGAAGAGCTAGACTGGTCATTAACGATGTTATTTGATGCTATGGGTGCACTATCAAGCAAATACAATGAAACACCTGAAAAGGCATCACGTGCTTACGATGCTGATCGTGATGGTTTTGTAATTTCTGGCGGTGGTGGCGCATTAGTTCTTGAATCATTAGAGCATGCTCAGGCACGTGGTGCGACTATTTTAGCCGAGCTAACTGGTTATGGCGCTACCTCTGATGGCTTTGACATGGTTGCACCATCAGGCGAAGGTGCAAAGCGCTGTATGGAGCTTGCTATTTCTACTGTTAATGGCCCAATTGATTATATCAATGCACATGGCACCTCAACACCAGTTGGTGACACGAAAGAGCTTGGCGCTATCAAAGAAGTCTTTGGCGACAATATTCCGAATGTTGGCTCAACCAAATCTTTATCAGGTCATGCATTAGGTGCAGCTGGTGTTAACGAAGCGATTTACTCATTACTGATGATGCAAAATAGTTTTATGGCTGAATCTGTTAATATTGAAAACCTTGACGAAGCTGCTGATGGTATTCCTATTGTTCGGTCAACTACCATTCAATCGATTAATCGAGTGATGTCGAATAGTTTTGGCTTTGGCGGTACAAATGCTTGTTTGGTATTTGAAAAATTCAAAGCATAAATCAATCCAACTAAATAGATAAAAAAAAGACCGCTTAATTTGCGGCCTTTTTAATAGATGGAATACCAGTTAATAACCTAAGGCCTGGTATCAATCTCTTGTTTTTCCTTCTCAGAAGGAAGCATATCCTCTTTTGTAATGCCCATAGCAAGAATCATAGAGCTAGCAACGTAGATCGAAGAATAGGTGCCAATAAGTACGCCAATCAATAGTGCCATTGCAAAGCCATGAATAATCTCACCACCCAAAAAGAACAAGGCCATCAGCACTAACAAAGTCGTTAATGACGTCATAATGGTTCTAGATAAAGTTTGATTAAGCGCACCATTAATAATAGTTGCTGGATCTACATGGCGAGTCGAAAGAAAGTTTTCGCGAATTCGGTCAAACACAACAATCGTATCATTAAGTGAATAACCAATGACTGCAAGAACAGCTGCCAATACGGTTAAATCAAATTCAAATTGAAACAGCGAAAAGAAGCCCAGCGTGATAATAACATCATGAATAAGGGCAGAAATAGAACCCAGTGCAAAACGATATTCAAAGCGAAATGCTACATAAATTAAGATACCTATCAATGCATATAACATTGCCAAGCCGCCATCATTGGTCAACTCCTCACCAACCTTGGGGCCAACAAATTCAACACGTCGAATATCTACATCACTACCTAATAATTGAATGATCTTAGTACTCAGCTTAGCACTTGAAATTGACTGCGGCTCAAGACGTATTAATATTTCGTTGGTAGAACCAAAGTACTGAACATTAGCCCTATTAAAGCCAGCCTCAGCCATTGTCGCCCTAACTTCAGATAGATCTACACCTTGTTTGTAGCCAACCTCGATTAAAGTTCCACCTGTAAAGTCGATACCTAGTTTTAAGCCATTGGTGGTTAATGTAAAAATACTAAGCACAACCAGCATCGCTGAAAAAATAATAGCATAGGTACGTTTTCCAACAAAATCAATGCTTGGAACATTTAAAGCTTTTAGACTCATATCGAGATCTCCTCTAATTTCTTACCGCCATAAATCTTATTAATAATAGCGCGTGAAACAATAATGGCTGTAAACATAGAAGTCACAATACCAATAGACAAAGTAATAGCAAAGCCTTTAATAGGGCCGGTACCAAAACTAAAGAGTACCAGCGAAGCAATCAGCGTTGTAATGCTCGCATCTGCAATCGTTAGTAGCGCTTTATCATAGCCTGCAGCAATAGATTTCTGAATATTGCTATTTGTACCAAGCTCTTCTTTAATGCGCTCAAAAATAAGTACATTGGCGTCAACTGCCATACCCACTGTTAGCACGATACCTGCAATACCTGGCAAGGTTAAAGTTGCTTGTAATAAAGATAAAACAGCCACAATCATCACCAGATTAAGCGTTAAAGCAACATTGGCCACCAAGCCAAAAACTCGATAACGAAATGCCATAAATATCAACACTAAAATAAAGCCAACGATAACACTAATAACACCTTTGGCAATATTGTCCGCGCCCAAACTTGGACCAATGGTTCTTTCTTCGATAATCTCAATAGGAGCTGACAATGAGCCCGCTCTTAGTAAAAGTGATAAGTTTCTAGCTTCGCGAGCGCTATCAATACCTGTAATTTGGAACCTGGATGAGAAGGTTCCTTGAATGGTAGCCGCATTAATAATATCTTGCGTTTTAGAGCGCTTTTTAACTAGCTTACCATTTTCTGAAACTGTCTCAACCTTGTTTTCAATGAACACAACGGCCATTCGATGGTGCAAGTATCTTTTTGTGGTATCTAGCATTGCTCGACCACCTGCACTATCTAGTGTGATATTAACCATGGGCGTCGCATTTTCAGAGTCTACACCTGAAGCAGCGCCAGTAATATTTTCACCCGTTGCAATCACTCGAGTTTTTAACAATAATGGGCGTCCGTCTCTAAAATAATAAAGCTTAGATCCGATTGGCGCTCTGCCCGATTGAATAGCAGTTTGTGGGTCATTCTTTTCGTCAACTAGGCGAAACTCTAACGTTGCCACTGCACCAAGAATCTCTTTTGCACGAGCCGTATCTTGTACACCTGGAAGTTGTACAACAATGCGTTCTAAGCCTTGCTGCTGAATAATAGGCTCTGCAACACCCAGCTCATTAACTCGGTTTCTTAACGTGGTAATATTTTGCTTTAATGCATGGCTTTTCGCTTCAGTCAGAGCGCTTTCACTAATACCAATACTAACCACTAATTCATCATCATTGGCAACATCAAGAACAACCAGATCACTTAATTCAGAGTCAATCAAATCTAGCCCAGTATCTTTTGATGTAGGTGTTTTAAAGTGAACTAATAAAATATCCCTCTCTTTTTTAATACTCTTATAAAGGCGATCTTTTCTAAGGAGTGTGCGTAATTCATTGTAAGACTTATCAAGTGACATATTGGCCACTGTCTGCATATCTACTTCTAGCAAAAAGTGCACGCCGCCACGAAGATCTAAGCCAAGTGACATCGCCTTACCGCCAAAGCTCGACAACCATGCTGGAACAGATGGCGCCAAGTTAAGGGCTGTAACATAATTACGCCCCATTTCTTCTTTCAAGACTTCTTTGGCGCTTAGTTGAGACTTGTTATCCTTGAACCTTGCCAAGACTCGACGCCCCACCAATTCAACTGATTTATAACTCACATTTTTATTATCGAGTGTCGCCTTAACTTTGTCCAAATCAGACTGAGAAACGGCTGCATCACCTGCAGCAGAAATCTGCACTGCAAGGTCTGAACCGAAAACGTTAGGTAACGCATACAGTACAGATAGCAATAAGAAAAATGCGATTAAAGTGTTTTTTAGCGCAGAAAATTGATTCATGAAAAACTCGGGTTATTTAATTTTAGTGCTGCCTTTAGGTAGCTTTTGATTAATACCTTGCTTTTGAACCTTGACCACAACATTCTGGGCAATTTCCAAAGTCGCAAAAGACTCATCAACTGTCGTAACCTTTCCTACAATACCGCCATTAGTTACCACTTCATCACCCTCTTTAAGGGCGCCTAATAAAACTTTATGCTCTTTCGCACGTTTCTGCTGAGGTCTGATGAGTAAAAAGTACATCAGCACAAACATCACAATTAAAAATGGCAAGCCACCCATTGGATCGCTCACACCTGATGCCACCTCTTCTGCAAATGCAGGGGTAATAATTAAGTCTAATAAATTCATCTTTTTTTCTCCTATTAATTAATAACGTCTAGTCCGCCCATGTAGCTTTGCAACACGGTTGGAATTTTAATACTGCCATCAGCTTGCTGATGGTTCTCTAATACTGCAACCAAGGTTCGGCCTACAGCGAGACCAGAACCATTTAGTGTGTGTAATAGTTCTGGCTTATTAGTTTCTTTATTTTTATATCTTAGCTGCAAACGACGTGCCTGAAAATCTTCAAAACACGAGCAAGAAGAGATTTCCCTATACGCATCTTGACCCGGAAGCCAAACTTCTAAATCGTACGTTTTAGCAGCAGAAAATCCAAGATCGCCTGTGCATAAATTTACCTTTCGATAAGGCAATTCTAACGCTTGCAAAATACCCTCAGCATGAGATGTTAATACTTCTAAAGCTGCGTAAGAATCTTGCGCTTTAACCACCTGTACAAGCTCTACTTTTTCAAATTGATGTTGTCGAATCAGGCCACGTGTGTCACGTCCATAAGCACCCGCTTCAGATCTAAAACTTGGTGTATGACCAACAAACTTCAACGGCAAATCTTTTTCATTGACAATAGTGTCACGCATCATATTGGTAATTGGAACTTCACCCGTTGGTATAAGGTAAAGTGTTTTAGCCTCACCCTCTTCTCCGTGAAGGTGTGTCTTGAAAAGATCAGCCTCAAATTTAGGCAGTTGACCTGTTCCCGTTAAAGATTCACTATTAACCAAGTATGGCACATAAGCCTCAATGTAACCATTTTTTTCACTATGCTGATCCAGCATAAACTGCGTTAATGCACGATGAAGACGAGCCATTTTTCCTGTCATGACGGAGAATCTAGCACCTGCAATTTTTGCTGCAGTCTCAAAATCAAGGCCATGCATCTCACCCAAATCAACATGATCTTTAATTTCAAAGTCATAAACACCTGGCTCACCCCATTTTGACACCTCAACATTGTCATCTTCACAATTACCAGCAGGCACCGATTCATGAGGAATGTTTGGCATAGACAAGGCGATATCATCAATTTGGGTTTGAATTTGTTGCAATTCAGACTTAGCACTCTCAAGCTCATCACCTAAATTGGTTACCGCTTCTAGTAAAGGCTTTATATCCTCACCGGCTGCTTTGGCTTTACCAATAGACTTAGACTGCGTATTGCGTAAATTTTGCAGCTCTTGAGTTTTAACCTGATTTCTTTTTCTTCTATTTTCTAAATCAGTTAACTCTTTGATATCAAAAGAAAAATTGCGCCTACTAAGCGCTTTGGCGACTGACTCTATGTCATTTCTTAGTTGCTTTATACTTAGCATTGGTATATAATAGTTTCCTTATATTGATTTGAAGTCCTTGTCAACCCATAGATTTCAAATAAAACTCATTCGGGAAATTATACTATGTTTAACTCATTTTCATCTGCTGATGCATGCAAACTATTAGCTAATGGAGCGCAGCTTGTAGACGTTCGCACAACAGCAGAATTTTCTCGTGGCGCTCTGCCTAATGCTATCAGTTTACCGCTTCAGGGCATCATGAATGCGGCCAATATTATTGACAAAAATAAAGCGATAATTTTGTATTGTTTAAGTGGTGCACGCTCTGCAACGGCTAAAAATTATCTAACTCAAATGGGCTTTACAGAAGTGCATGATTTAGGCGCATTCAAAAACTACACCTGCGAATAATTTCCCTTTGTAATTACAAGTAATTGCTCTCACATTGCTTGTTAAAATCCTCTTATTAAGAATTAATTATGCAGCTGAATGAGAGTTAAAAGTACCTGGCACAAAACCCAAGTAAAAACCATTGATGATATCGCTGGCGCTTTAGCTTTTAACGCCTGGCGCATTACTAAAAATCATTTAGAAGATTTAATTAATGAAGCTTATGTGATTGAAAAAGAACAGGTGTTTAATGTAATTCAAGAATACTTGTGCTATTTAATTCAATGTGTCGACCGACTATCATTTGACATTCTTGATGCAAAAAAACGCCAAGAATTAGTGATTGCGCTTGCCAAACAATCAGCTGATTATTATCATGAAAACAAAGGTGAGCGCATTGGTCCGGGTGATCATTGGAATGAATTTATTAAAACCTATAATGCTCGCTCTAAAGATTATAGTGATTATGAATTTAAAGATGGTGAGCCAAATTACTTATTCATGCGCTACTTTGGTGAGAAAATTCAACATGCCATGACCGAGGTCGATGAAAAATGGATCATTCAGCAAATGGTCGAAATTCAAGCGCCTAAAGCCTTTAAATCTATCGAAAAGAGTGTGAATGATCTTGTATCGGTAAAGCAGATTGTATCGAAAGAAGAAAAAGTTATCAAAAAGAAAAATAAAATACCACGCTCTAAGCGCCCATCCACTCGACAAGACATAACTTATAAGAACGAATCCTCAAGTGATAATATCGTTTAACTTGTAATCACTCCCAAACACCCTTAGATACAACTTATCAAAATAAAAAATTAGGAGTTATTTATGATTACCATGTGCACAAGTTGTGGCGGACTCAACAAATTACCAACAGAAAAACTTAACAACAATCCAAACTGTGGAAAATGTAGCAAACCACTTTACAACGGCGAGCCTATTTCAATGAACGGCGCTCAACTAACGCGCGCTATTGATAAAACGGATGAGCTTTTGGTTGTAGATTTTTGGGCAACTTGGTGTGGCCCGTGTCAGCAGTTTGCTCCCACTTTTAAACAAGCTGCTAGTCAATTAGAACCTAGGGCGCGTTTTAGTAAAATTGAAACAGAGGCCGAGCAAGTTATTTCTGCCAAATATAATATTCGCTCAATTCCAACATTAGTGATGTTTAAAAATGGCCAGGAAATTGACCGTGTATCTGGCGCATTAAGTGCGCCAGACTTTATTAATTGGATAAAAAATCATACTTAGCAAAAAAACAGAGATTTGATTTGTAGATTTTTTTAAGTTAGGAAATATAAATCAAATCTTCTGATTATCTTCTCCTCCCGGTAGCTTCTCTTTTGCCAGCCATATTGCCAGCATACAAAATGTAAACACAAGCACTGTTAAGGCAATCTCCCAGCCAACAATTTTTGGCTCAGAAATAGTCATCAATATTGCTGACACAAAGCCTAACAGCAAAGCGTTCATCCCTTCTTTTATGCTAGGTGAGAAAAGCAAGAAAAGCAAGTCAATACTAGCAGCCAAAGCCAAGGCAAAAGCTGCTGTCTTAAGTGGATGAATATGATTAATAAGACCTAGATTTGTTTTGCCTAATAATGCACCTAAGCTAATATCGAATAGAGCTAATACAATTACAAAAAAGCCACTGTAGCAATAACTATTTCAGCAGATACTTTAATTTTAAGAGCGATGTTATTTATTTTATCCATAGTTTTTTGCATTGTTAATCAAGCATGCCTCTTATATAGTTCGTTGGACTGGTAAATGATTGGACGCCACGACTCATATCATTTCTCATAATATTCATATCTCGACTCATGATTACAATAGATGGCGCCATAAGCTCTATAGATGAACGCATACTGTCTAAATCTTCAGACATTAATTGGTACATATTATTAATGTTACTATCTAAATCCTTAACCGTTAATCTAAGTCCAATAAACTCATTCTTCATTGTGCTCATATCACCAGACATTGTGAAAATATTTTTAGATATGCCGTTTATATCCCTACGCAATACTTTTATATCACCACTCATTTGATTTATATTATGACTCATCTGGTTTATATTGCCTGCCATTGATGAAATATCCCCTCTCATATAGCGCATAGAAAGCATCATATCGTACATTACATACATCAGCATACCTCCACCTACTAAAGCAGCAATTATCGCTAATATTTTTGATATCGAAATATTACTCTGCATATTCTCTCCTTAAGAGATTCCTTCAAAGTTCACAAAACCCTAAAGACTCTTTAAATATTCTAATAAACTTAACTTGTCTTTTTTGGATAAAGTTTTAGCTACTCGTTGTGTATCTTTTACTTCTTGTGGTTCTAATATATCACTAATTTGATAACGAGAACTATCTTGCGATGATAAAGTATCTAGAGCAATACTCTGTGTTGATAGATTTATAGTTAGTATAAAAAATAGTATCTGTGTTGTTTTATTCATTCGACTTACTCCTTATTTTTGGCAATAAGTTATTATGAATATATTTTCACTAATCTTATTAATAAATATTATACATACTTAAGTCAGAATTGAAAAATATCTAATAATTAAAATAAAAAAATTAGGAGCTATTTATGATTACCATGTGCAAAAGTTGTGGCGGACTCAACAAATTACCAACAGAAAAACTTAACAA
>Ga0308015_10000254_pt1 | contig 27280 bp, 28 predicted proteins | sample Neamet231_FD_203128 | JGI IMG/M metagenome (GOLD analysis project Ga0308015, IMG submission 203128) | Marine microbial communities from water near the shore, Antarctic Ocean - #231 | ecosystem: Environmental > Aquatic > Marine > Unclassified | place: Southern Ocean | collected 2014-07-28
GAGGGAAAATTGATTATAATTTACCTAAGTAAACAGGAAAGGACATCATAAAATGAGTACAGATTTAGTTAGAAATGAGCAACAGGCAGAGTTTATAAGGCTTTTCACGGGTTCACAGTGGGCAGGTAACGCTTCTAAGTGTGCTATGGGTGCTGGGTATAGTGAGGCTACAGCTAAACAAAAGGGTTATGCTTTAAAGAGGAAGTTTGCTGATAAGATACAGGAAGAGACTGTACGATTGATTGCAGATAGCGCTACACTAGGGCTTGCAGGTGTTCTGGACTTAGCTAAGAATGCAAGTAATGATAGTGTTAGGCTTCAGGCTTGTAAGGATTTGTTGGATAGAGCAGGCTTTAATGCAGTGAATAAGTTCCAGTTTAATGACATGGATAAGAAGTCTGATGAAGAGCTTCAAGTAGAGTTAGATCGTCTTTTAGGACAGAATATCATCGATGTAACCCCAGAAGTTGCTACAAACGTAGAAGAAGAGGCTATATTAGAGAAAACTGATAATACTGCTGGGTAAGGGATAAGTGACCAACGCTCAGTAGGGAAACACTTTTAATATTTGGAGAAGTAATGAAGCATAAACTTAAAGATTGTAAAACAAAACTTAGAGCTATACATAAATTAGCTGGACAAATTAAGGCGGGTATGAGAACAGACGATATAGAGAGCCATGTGATTGTTATGCTGGCTGAACAGATTCAATACGATGCTGAACTCTTGGTACAGGAAGACGCATGAATGTAGAAGAAGCTTTAAAGTTAGCTAAAGAGATTCAGTTTAGGAAGGATCATAACAAGCTGAAGTATTACGAACCTTATCCTTACCAGGAGAAGTATCATAACGCTGTTGCTAGTCAGAAGCTATTGATGGCTGGTAATCGTATCGGTAAGTCTTTTTGTGGTGCTGCAGAGTTAGCAATCCATGCGACAGGTATCTATCCCGACTGGTGGAAGGGTAGAAGATTTGATCGTCCTATTAGGGCGTGGGCAGGTGGTGCATCGAATGAGACTACTAGAGATATTTGTCAGAAGGAATTGTTTGGACAGCCAGATGATTTAAGCTCGAGAGGTACAGGTGCAATCCCACTTAAATTGATCGGTGATGCTACTAGGAAGCCAGGCGTACCTAACGCACATAACTCTTGTATGGTAAAGCATGTTTCTGGAGGTTGGTCGAGGATTGGTTTCAAAGCCTATGAGATGGGTAAAGAGAAGTGGATGGGTGAATCACTTGATGTGATCTGGCTAGACGAAGAGCCTCCTAGAGATATATACTCGCAAGCAATTACTCGTACAGCAGATAAAGGTGGCATGGTCTATATGACGTTTACACCAGAGAACGGAATGACTGCTACGATTGCACAATTTATTAATGATTTAAAACCTGGCCAGTATATGCAACAAGCTGGTTGGGACGACGCTCCGCACATGACGGAAGACGTTAAAGAACAAATACTCGCAGCACTACCTCCACATGAAAGGAAGATGCGTGAACAAGGTATTCCTTCTCTTGGCTCAGGTCTAGTGTTTCCAGTGCCAGAAGATTCTATTAAGTGTGAGCCGTTTGAGATTCCTGCTCACTTTCCCAGAGTTTGTGGGATGGACTATGGTTGGGATCACCCTACTACTGCTGTTTGGGTAGCCTGGGATAGAGACTCAGACGTAGCTTATATCTATGATATGCACTCAGCTTCACAAGAAGTGCCTGCAGTTCATGCCGCAGCGATCAATGCACGACCTAAGTGGATACCAGTAATATGGCCACGAGATGGTAGACAAGCAGATAAAGGCTCTGGTACTCCGTTAGCAGATCAATATCGTACTTTAGGTGTTAATATGATTAAAGGAGATGGTAGAACATGGGGAGGATGGTTCACAAACCCGCCCACTCCAGGTCAAAAGGAAGGTTCTGGAGGAGTTTCACTAGAATCTGGCATCATGGACTTGTTAGAAAGGATGAAGACAGGTAGATTGAAGATTTTTTCTACACAAAGTGGTATATTCGAGGAACTTCGCATGTATCATAGAAAGGACGGCCGAATAGTTCCGTTCAAAGATGACTTGATTTCAGCAATGAGGTACGCAGTTATGTCACTAAGACATGCCAGAGTACATGAAGTTTCTCGTAAGCAGATGCAAGCAGACAGTGAATTTAGTATTTTTTAAGGAGAAGTAAAATGGGTGGAGTAGTTAGAATATTCAAAAGCATTGTGTCGCCTTCAAGCACACCAGCATATCAAGCGCCAGTTGCAGCACCAGTTGCAGCACCAGAACCAGTTGCAGCACCAGATGAGGTTGTTTTAGCGCCAGAAGCAGAAGCGCCACCTGCAGTTACAGAGCAGGAAACGCTTCTAAAGAAAAAGAAGAAAGGTCGTTATAACACTATCTTATCGGGCAAAGAAGGCTCTTTAGGTGCAGCAAACGTTGAACGCAAGTCACTATTAGGTAATTAATAACTAAAGGATTTATCATGGGCAAGAAATCAGCACCAGCTCCTTTTATACAGCCAATCACTTCTGTTCCAGATATAGTGGACAGGACTGAACTAGATAAAAAGAACATAGAAGATGTTGCAAAAGCTAGAGTAGCGAAAGCATCCACTAAAGATGGAGAAAATGCACCGCAAGCATCATTACTAGCAGAGCGTGACTTTTGGAAGAAGAAGGAATCATTACTTAAACGATGATTGAAATCCGTCCTAATGCTGGGCAAGATATCACAGACTGGGTAGCAGAAAGAGTAGACGCTACTACGTTTGGCGACAGTGTGAACTTCGGATTCTTTGATGAGGATAAGTTAGTAGGTGGCGTAGTCTTTAGTGAGTATCGAGTAGAGGATATTACATTCTCTGGTGCTTTTGAAGACAAAAGATGTTTCACAAGAAAAGGATTACGCGCTTTCTTTCACTATCCATTCAAGCAATTAAAGTGTCATAGAATTACTGCATATACTGAAACGGACAACAAAAGGGCGAATAAGTTACTAAAAAAGCTCGGTTTTACGTTAGAAGGGACAATGCGAGAAATATCAGAAAAGGGAAAGGATGCCAACATATATGGTATGCTTGAACGCGAATGTAAATGGTTAGGAGACCGAAATGGGTAAAAAGTCAGCACCTTACGTACCACCACCACCTGTAGATTACACTGCAGAGTCAAAGGCACGCGAGAAAGAACAGGAAGAGATGGAAACTAAACTTGAAGACACTAAGCAAGAATTACTAGATCGTAAGAAGAATGGTCGTTATTCTTTATTACTAACTGGTGGCGAAGGCGATCAAGAGGAAGCGAACGTTAAAACACGTTCATTACTTGGCTCAGGTGGAAAACCCAAATGATTGATGACATCCTAAAAAGACTAGACAGATTAGACTCTAGTAAATCACAGTGGTCATCCCACTGGCAAGAGATACTTGATTATGTAATGCCTCGTAAAGCTGAGGTAAATGTCAATTATTCTAAAGGTGCAAAGCGTACAGAGATTCTATATGACTCTTCTGCTATTCATGCAAACACATTATTAGCTGCATCGTTACAAGGCACTCTTACATCAGCCTCACTACCGTGGTTTCATTTGAAAGTTAGAAATAACGATCTAAACGAATCACGAGAAGTGCAGGTTTGGTTAGAAGATTGTCGTAATAGAATGTACAAAACATTTAATTCATCTAACTTTAACACTGAAGTCCATGAGTTCTATCTTGATATTTGTTCTATTGGTACAGCTTGTATCGAAGTAGAAGAGTCAGATGGTGATTTAAACTTCAGAACACTGCACATTTCAGAGTATTACATTGCTGAGAACCATAAAGGACAGATTGATACCTTATATCGTAAGTTTGAATACACCGCTAGACAAGCCAAACAACGTTGGGGTGATGCTTGTGGCTCTAAAGTAGATGATGCTTTAAAGAATGACCCAGACAAGAAGCTAACATTCGTTCATTGTGTGATGCCATCTAGTGATTACACGATGAAAAAGCAGTCAAAACTGCCATTCGTTAGTATTTATATCTGTAAAGATGACAAAACAGTAGTTAGTGAGGGTGGTTATAACGAAATGCCATACCTAGTAACTAGATGGTCTAAGGCTTCTGGTGAGGAATATGGTCGTTCACCAGCTTATAATGCACTACCAGACATTAAAACTCTGAATAAAGCAGTAGAATTAGGCTTAAAAGCATGGGCAAAGGCTATTGATCCACCACTATTAGTAGAAGACGACGGTGTAATCGGTAGAGTAGTAACTAAACCAGCAGGAATTACTGTTGTTCGTAGAGATGGTGCTATCAAACCTCTTAATTCTGGTGCAAGATTTGATGTATCAGACATGAAAGAGTCTGAATTGCGTGGTTCTATCAAGCAAGCGTTCTTCTCTGACCAGTTAGAGTTGCAACAAGGTCCACAAATGACAGCAACTGAGGTTCAGGTTCGTTATGAATTGATGCAACGTCTATTAGGCCCGACTCTAGGTAGATTCCAAACAGAGTTCCTTAACCCGTTGATTGAAAGAACATTTGCTATCATGCAACGTAATGAAAAGTTTGCACCTGCTCCTGGAGCATTAGATGGTGTTGGCATTGACATTGAGTATGTTGGTCCTCTAGCTCGTTCACAGAGAATGGAAGAGGCTACAGCAGTAGAAAGATTATATGAGATGGCTGCTAACCTTGCACAGATCGCTCCTGAAGTCATGGATAACATTGATCATGATATGGCAATTCGTTCTCGTGCAGAGTTGCTTGGTGTTCCAAAGAACATCATGAGAGACCCTAAGCAAATTGAAGAGAAGCGTAAGGCGGAAGCTGCACAACAACAAGAACAGATGGCTGCTCAACAAGCGCAACAAGGTGCAGATCTTGCGGCTACTGTAGCACCAGTTGCTGAACAGCTAACCCCTGAAAACGTAGAAAACAGTGAAGCTGGTATAGCTAAAATGATGGAGGCAATGCAATAATGCCTAGAGCCATCACACAGCTTAGAAGAGATTATGCAGATTGTTTTGCGACACGAGAAGGTTTAAAAGTTCTCGAAGACCTTAAAGCTGCTTATCAACTACGGGAGTCTTATTCAAAAGGCGACCCGTATGAAACCGCGAGGAAAGAGGGAGAACGCTCCGTCTATCTTCGTATTATTAATATGTGTAATATCAAGAAAGAGGAATAAACTATGACTGAAGAAATGGCCACAGAAGCAACAGATAATGCAGCGGTAGCAGCACCTGTTGAGAGTGATAACCAGAGCGATTGGAGAACTGGATTATCAGAGGAATTGAGAGCAGATCCAACGCTTTCAAGTATTAATGACATCGAGTCTGCAGCTAAAACGCTGATTCATCAACAAAAAATGATGGGAAGTAGAATCCCACTACCAAAGACAGACGAAGAAAGGCAGGAGCTGTACACCAAGTTAGGTAGACCAGAGACTGCTGACAAATACGAATTAACAAAACCAGAAGGGTATGATCAATATTACCCAGATGAAACCATGAACACCTTTAAGGAAACTGGTCATCAATTAGGTTTGTCTCCAGAGCAGATGCAAGGGTTGGTTGAGTGGCAGAAAACTGCTATCGATTATCAAATGCAACAAGAACAGACTCAGGGAGATCAGAACGGTGCTGATACTGAAGAAGCATTAAGAAAAGAGTTTGGTGCTACTTATGATAAACAACTAACTGCTGCACAACGAGCGTTAAAAGTTTATGGCACACCAGAGCTACAAGAGAAACTAGCTGATCCAAGATATGGAAATGATCCTGACTTGATTCGACTACTTGCTAATGCTGGTAAAGATATAACGGAAGATTCAGCAATAGGTACTGCTAACAATTCGTTAGTAATGAGTCCTATGGATGCACGTCAAAAGATTGGTCAAATCCAAGGAGATCGTTCACATGCTTACTGGGATAACAAGAACCCTAAGCACATGGATGCTCTAAGTGAGATGGAACAATTATATGCAAAAGGCTTTGCTGAATAATATTTTATGATATGATAAACGCAAGCGGTGTAAAATTCGCTTGTGCCACAGCTGCCCGAAAGGACAACAGCCAGGCAAAAGGTGGTTTCTTAGACTCGTCGAATCAACGTAATAGATAGGACACCCGAAAGGATAATGCCCACTGGAAATATAATTTTATAATAGAAGGAGGACATTATGTCTACTCAAATTACAACTGCTTTCGTTGAACAGTATAAAAACAACGTGTTACACCTAGCACAGCAAAAAGGTTCACGCTTACGTGATACTGCTCGCTACACACCAGTGACTGGTAAGAGTCACTACTTTGAAAGAATCGGTGCAACTGCTGCGGTAGTTCGTACAACTCGTCACTCTGACACTCCACAGATCGATACTCCACATTCAAGACGTAAAGTCTCGTTAGTAGATTACGATTGGGCAGACTTGATTGATCAGGAAGATAAAGTAAAAATGCTTATCACTCCTCAATCTGAGTACGCTATGGCTGGTGCTAATGCGATGGGTCGTGCTATGGACGATGCTCTAATTGCAGCTGCTGCTGGTAATGCCTTTGGTGGTGTTGCGGGTGCTACTTCAATTGCACTTCCTGCAGCTCAAAAGATTGCTGGTGGTACTACTGGTTTAACTTTAGCTAAGTTGCTTCAAGCTAAAGAAATCATTGACTCATCAGACGTTGATCCAGAAGAGAACCGCTACATTGTATGTTCTGCTAAACAGGTTACTGACTTATTGAATACTACTCAGGTGACTTCATCTGACTACAATACAGTTCGTGCTTTGGCTTCTGGTCAGATCGATACTTTCTTAGGCTTTAAGTTTGTTCGTTCACAGCGTTTGCCGATTGTTGCAACTATTCGTGGTTGTCTTGCATACACTGAGTCTGCTTTAGGCTTAGCTGTAGGTGCTGACATCACTACTCGTATCTCTGAGCGTGATGACAAGAACTATGCAACACAAGTGTTCTTATCAATGGTTATTGGTGCGACTCGTGTAGAAGACGAAAAAGTAGTAGAAATTGGCGCTAAGGAAGCTTAGTAGCAATTAGTTAAAAAGGGGACTTCCTATAGACGGTTGTCCCCACTAAATTCAGGAGAAGAGATATGGCAACAGAAGTTTCCATTTGTTCAAACGCATTACGCAAACTTGGTGACGATCCAATCACTTCCCTAACTGACGATACAGAAAGAGCAAGACTCTGTAACGCCTTTTATGATTCAACAAGGGACTCAGTGTTGCGTTCACACCCTTGGAATTTTGCTATAACAAGAGCAACGTTAGGCAAATTAACATCAACTCCAGCATTTGATTATGCTTCTGAGTTTACGCTTCCAACAGACCCTTATTGTTTAAGAGTTCTAAAGATGCAGTATGATGACTCAGAGTTCAAGATAGAGGGTCGAAAGCTTCTTTGTAATGAAGATACTGCTAAGATTCTATATGTTGGACGTATTACTGATACAGCACAGTACGATCCTATGTTTACAGAGGTTCTAACTGCTAGATTAGCGGCAGAGCTTGCTTATTCTATTACAGGTAGTAACTCACTGACTAAACAGATGTGGGATATACATGATGAGAAGCTCAAGGAGGCTAGAAGTATTGATGGGTTGGAAGGCTTTATAGACGGCATGATCTCAGATACATTCACCAGCTTTAGAAGATAATGGCTAGAGTACATCCATTCCAGTCAAACTTCACAGCAGGTGAACTAAGCCCCCGTCTTGAAGGTCAAGTAGACTTTAAGAAATACTTTAACGGGTGTTCTAAACTAACTAACATGGTGGTTTATCCACATGGTGGTGCAACACGTAGAGGTGGCACTTACTTTGTATCTGAAGTAAAAGACTCTTCCAAGGAAGTAAGAATTATTCCTTTTGAGTTTAACGTAACCCAGTCTTATGTCTTGGAGTTTGGTAACACCTACATTCGTTTTTATAAAGACAATGGTCAGATTCAGTCTGGCGGATCTGCTTATGAGATTGCAACACCTTATCTTGAAGCTGAACTATCAGAACTACACTTTGCTCAATCAGCAGATGTTATGTATATCTGTCATAGTAATCATGCTCCTAGAAAGCTATCTCGTACAGGTCATACATCTTGGACATTAACAACTCCAACATTTCAATGGAATGCTGCATCGCAGTGGTCTGCTGTTAACGGATACCCAAGAACAGTATCATTCTACGAACAGAGATTATTCTTTGCTGGTACGTCTGCACAGCCTCAAACAATCTGGGGTTCTGTAACAGCGTCTTATGAAGACATGCGTACTGGTACTAATGCAGATGATTCATTAGAATATGCTATTGCTACTAACAAGGTAAACGTAATTAGATGGCTTCAACCAAGTCGAGATCTCATTGTTGGAACAGGTGGCGGTGAGTTTAAAGTGGGTCGTCCTACAGGTGAGCCTCTAACACCATATAACGTCATGGTAACTCAACAGACTACTTATGGTAGCTGGACTATTCCTCCGATACAGATTGGTAATGCTATTCTATTTGCACAGAGAGCTAGAAGAAAGCTAAGAGAGTTTTCATACCAGTATCAAAGTGACGGTTACATAGCACCTGATATGACATTGTTATCAGAACACATTACAGAAGGTTATCTTAAAGACTTGGATTACCAGCAAGAACCAGACTCTATCGTATGGGCATGTACTTCAACGGGTAAGTTATTAAGCATGACTTATGAAAGACCAGAGGATGTTGTTGCATGGGCATCACATGACTTAGGTGGTACAGGCGTTGAGGTTGAAAGTGTTGCGGTAATTACTAATGCTACTCAGGATCAATTATGGGTGTCTGTTAAGAGAACTATCAACGGTACGACTAAAAGATATATTGAATACTTAGACCCAGAGTTAAATGTAGACTCTGGTATTTCAGGAACAGTATCAACCGCTACAACGTTTGTAGGAGGACTTTCTTACTTAGAAGGACAAACGGTTAAGATTGTTATAAACGACGCTGTATTCCCAGATGCGGTAGTCTCAGGTGGATCTGTTGCTATATCTGTACCAACAGGTTGGACTAATGTGCCGATTCAAGTAGGATTAGGCTATACGTCAACATTGAGAACGATGCGTGTTGAAGCAGGCTCTCAAGCTGGAAACGCCCAAGGTAGAAAGAAACGATTTAATGAAGTGATGGTTAGACTACTAGATACTACTGGTGTTACGGTAAATGGCGATCAAATACCATTCAGAACATCTTCAACACCTATGAACTCTGGAATAGGATTATTCACAGGTGATAAGCGAGTTACTAATCTCGGATGGGATAGAGATGGTATTATTGAAATTAAACAAGAACAGCCTTTACCTATGACGATTCTAGGTATTCATGGTACATTAACAGTGAGCGACTAGATTATGTGGCAAATAGCAGCAGGATTAGCATTAGCAGGTGGGTATGTAGGCGCAAAAGGCGCGATGGCAGCAGGAAAGGCTGGCTATACAGCTGGTCAAGTTGAATATCATCAAGAATTAGAGAAGACACATTACGAAGCAAAGATAATGCAACGCCAAGCTTTAGAGCAATTACACATGCAGTTTGCTCAGTCTGGAGCTTCAGGTGTAGCAGTAGCAACAGGATCTCCAATGCTAGTCGGGATGAAAGTATTAACCGATCTAACAGAAGACAAAGCTCAACTTTACAGAAACGGTGCTAAGAACGCACAAAAGTTCTGGATGGCTGGTGCTGATAAATTTAGTGCAGGACAATCTAAAGCTACAGGGTCATTACTCGCTGGTCTTTCAGGTGCTAGTTCTTCATACGCTAACAGATAGGAATAACGAATGGCAATTACAATTAGAGCAAAGCAAGGTTCACAGATAGGATATAAGGGAACCTCTGGTGGTAGCGTATCATGGATTAATCAAGCAGGACAAGCTGGCAGACAGATGGCTGCAACTGGTCAACAACTTATAACCTCTGCAAGTTCTCTTGCAAATGTATTTAATAATGAAGTTAGTCAGTCAAAGATTAAGCAGCAAGTTGATGACATGCAGGTTGCTTACTTATCAAACTCCAGAGGCTGGGGAAAAGCTATAAGAGAAGGTGGCGCTCAAAAAGACGAGAACGGAGTTCCAACAGTAGACTTTGATCCTGATTATTTTACAAACATATCAAACCAGAATCACGATCTATTCTGGAAAGACTTTGTAGAAGGTAAAGATTACGATGAGAAGTCTATATCAGCATTTGGCGTTTACTTCCAGAACAAGGCTCAAGAGGCGTTTAATAAAGCTGATCAGTATGGAATGAAGCAGAACTTTGCTAAATTGCAAGCAAAAGACAATATCAATGTCCAAGCTCACATGACCACAATTACAAACGATCCTTTAATTGAGAACAAACAAGATGCGTTTGATGCACTAACAAATATGGCTTTATCTGGCGCTCCTCATAGAGATGCAGCTCAGTGGAAGCAAATAATGATTAACAGTCAGACAGCTTTGACTGAGAGTGTAGCTATCACCAGTGCTTATGGAGAACAAGGTCGTAACCTTGATCCACAGGATTTAGTGAATGGATATACAGCTCAAGACTATTCGACAGCTATCGAACGTATCAATGCAGATCAAACTTTAAACACAAAGCAAAAGAAAACTATTACTACTGATATGAGGTCTAACCGTAAGACTCGTAATGCAGCAGAAGTAACAGCAAGAGCTACAGCAGATAACAATACTCAATCAGGATTCTCTAGTCTACACTCGCAAGGCAAACTAACTCTAGCCATGATCGAAGGCTCTGGCATTGACTTCAAACAGAAAATGTATTGGAAGAAGCAGTTAGATGGTGGAACTGAAAAGCCTTGGAAAGGTGATTATAACGATATTAAAGATACTATCTTGTCAGGTAGATGGTCTGAAGAAAATGATATTGCACGTACTCCAGAAGATATTAAACAACAAGTAAGAGTTGCGGCAAACGAAAAGAATATCCCAGCTGATGAAGTTGAAAAGTTAATGAAAGATGTAGATGAGATAGCTAAAGCAAGTCCTATTACTGCTAAGAAGACTGCAGCAAGGGTTCATGCTAAAGGTTCATTTACTGCAAAGCTATCAACATTTGAAAAGCTAATGCTTGGTCAAGTTGGCAAGGGCGCTTTAGCATCCGAAGCACAAGAGGCTGCTGAGAATAAGCTATGGAAATTCGACACCATGATAGAGCAGGAGTTAAAAGAAGGTCGTAAAAACGGTCTTACTTGGAGCAAGATGCTTTCTACTAACAGTCCTGACTATATCGTAAATGATATTATTGACGCTATCAACAAGATAGAGCCAGATGTAATTAAGCCAGTAGAGAAAGAGGTTGAACCAACTCTAGCAGAGAATGTTGTTGAAGCAGTGTCTGAGTTTGATAATGGCGCTGAAAAGGTGTTTAAGAAGGTTTCAGACCTTGTATCTCCAGACGCTCCAATAACGGACAAGAAGGTAGTTGCACAACAGATAGTGGAGAGTGGTCAAACTGTTCATAAGGTTTATGGCAGAGCTTCATACTTCCCACTAGGCACGACACCAGCTCAAGCAAAAGCTCAAACAGATTCAAGCATGGCAGAAATGCAGACTGGAGACGCTAGACAAAGAGTTGTTTTTGATAGCAATCATCCTGGTCATTCTCAATATTCAGATGGCAGAGAAACAATGAAAGCCTGGAAAAAACGAATGGCAGTTATGGGGTATGATATTACACAGAAAGTTCAGGAAGGAAAATATACAATAGAATTACAAGATTCTGTATTAACTGAACAAGAGGTGGCTGCAGAAATGGAGCGTATAGCTAACGAAATTGAGAGCGAATAATGACTACATTGAATGATGCAACAGGTTTTGGATTTTCAAATGACGAAGTAAACGCAGAAGCATTAAGAGTACAGAACACAGCAAAAACATTCGGTTTCTCAGACGCAGAAATTAAAGAAGAAGAAGGTATTAACAGCTCTAACTGGGTTCGTACCATCTCTAATGTCAATAAACCAACCCTATCAACAGTTACAGACAGATTAGATTCTGGCTTTAGTCCTTACGTTGATGTAGGTGGTCGTAAAGGTCGCTTTAACTTTGACATTCCTAAGCGTGAAGATGATAAGACTCCAGGTGTCCAGTATCAATTTGAAGGTGAGGATGGTAATAATTCTTGGTTTCAATTAGAAAATGATTATCAAGGTGGTCGTTGGGACGCAGCAGATCATGCAGAACAAAATTACAGTGAATATAAGACATGGGGAACGGAAACTAGAAAAGAGCTACTGAACCAGATGTGGGCAGGATCTCCTGACATTGCCGAGTTTATTGATAAGTCTGTGGCAGAAGGTGCGCCTTGGGAAGATGTTAAAGAAGGTCTACAAAAGTTTAATACATATCGTCAAGAGTCAAACTTCGATATAACTGGTAAAGCACCTATAGACGAAAAGCTAATAGCAATGCTAGAAGATAAAGAGTTGATGGAGTCATTCAAGAAGAACGGACTTGCTAATATGCCAGAACTGGTTATCCCAGACGACGCTACTCAAGAGACAAGAACTGCAATGGAAACTATGCAGAACTACATTAAATTAGCTAAAGCATCACCAGAAGACCTTAAAAAGGAGTGGGAGTGGTCTGAAATTCCAGGAATGGGTTATGACTCCTCGGTTATCGGATTGTTACATGAGCTGGTCAAGGTTAAGAATGGCGATCAAGACGCTGCCCAAAATGCAGCTGAAATGTGGATTAACATGCAAGCCTATGAAAACCAGCCTTGGTTAAAACAAAGAGCATTCAATGTAACAGCTATCGGTAACGAGCTACCTATCATGATTCCAGCTGGTATGGCTGGAGCATGGGCATGTGCAGGGCCAGCAGCAGCAGCTTCAGCAGCAGCAACTCCAGTAGCAGGTGCAGCAGTAGTTGGCGGTTGTAGTATGGGAGCAGCATTCGGAACTCCAGCATTTCTAAGAACCCTACTAACTGATCTCATGGAACAGGATATTGGCGTAGTTGATGAAACTGGCATGATGGATATATTGTTAAATGCTATGGAAGAAGGTGGTATTGAAGCAGTAGTCGGAATTGTAACTGGTATCACTGGTGGTACTGTTGGTTACGGAATGAAGGCTATGAATGCTGGTAAATTCGTAACTGGTACATCTACACTGGTTGCTGAGACTACAGCAATGGTTGGTACTTCAGGTGCAATGCACGGATATATGCCTACTTGGAATAACTTTTTAGACACTGCAGTAGAGCTATTGGTTCTTAGAGGTGGTAACAAAGGTATTAAGTCGACAACAGATTTGATAAAGCGTAAATACCAAGGTACAGAGTATTACGTTTATCGCAACTTACAAAAACTATATGCTAAGTCTGGCATTGATCCTAGAGCAGTAAAAGAACATATTGCTAACAATCCAGAACTAGGTAGACAATTAATTGAAACACTAGGCAAGAAGAACTTTGTGATGCCTGACTATTATGTTCGTCACGTTGCAGAAGTAATGAATCGTCTTGAGCAAGTGTCTCGTAGCGAAATTAAGGTCGGTGAGGACTCTTTCCAGGTATCAAGATACTATGATGCTAAGAACGGTGAGATGGAAGTAATGTCTCAATTCCTTGGTGAAGCTAAAGGTATCCCAGATAAGGTTACATTCAAGCTTACTGAAGACGGTAACTGGACTATCAAAGAGCTTGAAGGTGATTTAAGCGTCAAAGGTATTCAAGCTATTGCTGACTTTGCAGAATCCAAAGGTCGTCAGATCGTTAGAACAGAAGGCTTCGATAAAGCATACGAAATGATTGAAATGCGTCAAGATAAGGTTGAGACGCTAGATTCAAGAGATCAAACAGCAGTAGACCTAATGGAAGGTGTTAAGGCTACAGCAGATGAATTACGTGCGCTTGATAAAAACAAAGAAGCTGATGAGATTATGGCTGAAGGTAGAAACTTACTAGAACAAGCAGTAGGTAAAGATTATCTTGTCCAAGCGGAAGCTAAGGTTAAAGAGTTTGATCAGCAAACTATTGAGAAAGCTGAAAAAGACACTATCGATGCTGAATACAAGGCAACAGGATTTCATCCGCCAGAGATTGTGCTTGAAGACACCTTTGGAAAGATTGATGAATTAAAGATTCCTAAGCATGATGTTGAAACTGAATTAGTAGTTACCCACTCTACAGAGACATCTAACGTAGCATCTATTGCTGGTAAAGGTTTTGATGTTTCACAAGGGAATGGTTTCTTACACTTCGGTAATGACGCTCAAGCAAGGGGTCGTGCATCAGGCATGTCAGATGCAACATTTGTTCGAGTTCAGGTTAAATACAATAAGCCACTAGATGCCCGTATTTGGGAGAACTTCGATGAGGCTACTGAAGGGTTAGGTACTCCGTTAATGACGGCTACGTTCCTTAAAAACTTATCCAGAGAGTATGAGAATCATCCAGCTAAACTAACACAGTTAGAATTTGATTCAATTCGTCTTGAACAGGGTGTTCAGGCACAAAGTCTTAAACTTGCTGACATCTTAAAGCAAAGAGGTTATGACGCTATCATCTACAAGAACGAAGTAGAAGGTGTAGGTGACTCAGTAGCGATCATGGACAACGCTAATATCAGACCATTAGGTTATGCTAAAGACTTCTCTACCAAGACTGAAACAGTAAAAGATTTTGAACCTATTAAGGTTGAATCTCATAAGAATATTGATGTTCAGGTTACTCACCAAAACATAGACAGCAAGATTGTCATCAAAGACACGGCTGGTGAAACGCTATATGAATCTACTATATTTAAGAATCCTGCTGATATATATGAAGTTAAAAATCAACCTACAGAAGCAGAAGCTATAAAGCTATCTAATGCTGTTATGGGTGAAGTAAACGACTTTGTTCATGTCAAGTCAACAGATGTACGAGTAGCTATAGAAAATGCAGAGAATGCAGCACAAGCTAGGTTTGGTGCAGATAAACTAAAGACTGAAGGATTCAACTTCACTGGAGCGCCAGAGGCTAAAGTAATGCCTAAAGGTCAAGCATCAGATGGTGGTTACAACCTAAGTCTTATTGAAGGCAGTACACAAGCTAACAAGATTATGACTATGCCTGCTTTAGTAGAGATAGTTGATCTCCTGATGGATGGCAAATTACCAGGTATCTACAAAAACCTAGGACAAGGCACTCAAGGATCGTTCTCGCATCGTCCAGGTCAAGGTAAAGACTCTGGAGAAATTAAGCTAAGAGCTGACATATTCAAAGACCCTAAGATGGCTGCTAAAACAGTGGCACATGAGATTGGTCACATGGTTGACTGGTTAGAGGGTTCTAAAGATTACACAATGTCCAGAGGTAATATCCTAGGACGTATAGGTGGACTAAAGAAATACCTTCAAACATATATGGAAGGCAGACCTGGTGGCAAGAAGCCATTGACTCCGAAAGAGAAGAGCCAGATGAGAAGAGATGCTGAAAAGTTCATCAAGAACGAAGTTCAAGCAATCTCAGAAGTCCCTGAAATCAAAGAGTTAGGTATCACTCCACAGCAAATCAAAGACATCTTCACAGGTGTTATGAAGCGTGCTGATGTTGATCCACAACTATATACATTCATTCAGAAGGCTGGACGTCCTCTGAAGAAGGAGATTACTAAGTCTGCAATGAGAGGCAAGGTTCATCCAGAGATACTTAAAATCATTACTACTGGTAAAGAGACTAAAGCTCCTACAGAAGATATTCGTAAGAGAGTATTAGAGAAGTACCATGAGATGTTCCAGAAGGAAATAGCTGAACGTGAGTTATTGAGTCGTGATGTTGTTATGGATGAATTGAAGAAGGTCACTCAAATGTGGAGACCTTTTGATGAGACAGCTGATTCCAACTACACTAAGTACCGTCATAACAGTAAAGAGCTATATGCTGACTTCTTTAGTGCTTTAATGACTAATCCTCAATTCGCTAAGATTACTGCACCTACTGCATACGAAGGGTTCTTTAACTTCATCAATGCTAAACCAGAATTTAAGAAAGCCTATGACAATGTTCAGAGAGAGCTGACTGGTGGTGGCATGCTGGACGTAGCAGATGCTAACATCAGAAAAGGTTTCCAGAAAGGTGAGGAATTATTCTTTGATCGATTAGATAAAAACGAAGCTGTGTTTAAAGGTAAGGGCAGAGAGTTCGCTAAGATTATGTTAGATCAGTATTGGTATATCATTTCAGACGTAAAGAATTACAAGTCAAGTAATATCCCAGACGCTAAAAACCCTATATTCAAGATTGATGAAATGCGCTACCAAGCATCTGAAGCTGAAGGCTATATGAATGACATGAGTAGTCGTGTTATTGATAAGATGGAAAAGGTCAATGTTTCACATGAAGACCTTGGTATGTACTTATATTATAGACGTGTAGTCAACGAAAGAAGTGAACTAGCTAATCCAAGAGGATTTGATGCTACTTCAGCTGGTAAGAAGATGGCTGAGATGGAAGCTAGAACTCCTGAACTTTCAGAGATAGCAAACGAATACTGGAATATCCGTAAAGAGTGGGTAATCGATAGACTAGAACAAACCAACATGTATCCTAAGCACTTGATGGATAAGCTAAAAGACAATGACGCTTATGCCAAGTTTGATGTTGTTGAGTATTTCGATACACACTTCGGGCCAGGTAGTGGTGGTCGTATCTTTGGCCAGATCGGTACATTGAAAGACATCGCTAATCCGTTTACATCAACAATGTTAAATGACATGATGTTAATGAGAGCTGCTAGTCAGAATATTGCACTACATACAACTATTGATTTCTATAGAACTGCTAATAAGACTGATCCTAAGATTTTCCCTTTTGAAACTGCTAAGACACGCTTTACTGGTAAGTTCAATGAGTTTCTTGAGTCATCTGACCCAGAGATGAAGTTAATCACTATTATGCGTGATGGCAAGATGGAAGGCTTCTACTTAAACAAGTACGTTGCTGAGGCTTTTGAAAAGAACCCGTTAGACGGAAATGCTTTAATCAATGCAACAAGATCATTTAACAACGCTATTAGAACAGTATTGACGGACATCAACCCAGGATTCTGGATGGTGAACATGATGCGTGACTACAATCGTACTGTTAAGAACTTACCAGCAACTGGGTCTTCTAAAACAATTCCTTATAAGCAATACCTGGAATACTTCAAATACTGGAGACAAGGTTTTAAACCAGCATATAGATCTGTATATGGAATCCATGATTCAACGATCAAGGAAATGTACAAGAACAATGAGTTAATCTCTATTGAAGAAAGAGGTAATGACTTTAAGGCTGATACCGAAGCAGAGCGTTTACTGAAGCGTCATCACCAGAAGCCTGCTGTTTGGAAAAAAGAAGTTACTATGCCTTTGAAGTGGTTATATCGTCACATGACTAACATGGGTCAAATCATTGAAAGACAGAACAAAGTAGGCGCTCACTTATATATTAACGAGAAGTTTTCAGATATGACGCCAGAAATGCGTGGTCACATGATCCGTGTTCAAGCAGGCTCTCCAGCATTCTTGAGAAAAGGTACAGGAAATCCAATATTGAATAATATCTTCATGTTCTCTAACGCTATGAAAGAGGGTTGGCGTGGTGACTTAGAAGTAATGGGTGATAGACCTGCTGAGTACATGTACAAAACAATACAGCAAAACGTTGTTCCTAAAATGATTATGTATGCAATGGCTACAGGCATGATGGGTGACGATGCTAAGACAATCATGGACGGTGTGTCTGAGTACGATAAGACAAACTACATCATCATTCCTATTGGATTAGGTGACAACGGTGAGTCAATCTACTTCAGAATACCTCAAGATGAAACTGGTCGTGTATTCGGTGGAATGACATGGAAGATGTTTGGACAAGGAAAGGAACAAGATGTTAGATCTGTTTTTGACTATACAGCTGGTAACTTGCCTGCCCTGTCCCCGATATTGAGTGCTATTGGAGATACAGTGGACTACATGTCAGGACAAATGCCTTACGATAACTTTAGACAACGTAGCGCTGTCAACCAAACTGAGTGGGACGCAGGTTTCCCTCATCGTGAAAAGGCTATGGCTGGTTACACATGGAACAAACTTGGCGGTGGCATCTATAAGAGATATGACACCAACAATATTGAAAAGATTAAATCAGACATTGAAGAGTTAATTCACTTCCCTATTATGGAAAACACTATAGGTAGATTCTTAAAGGTATCTGATTACGGTATTAGGCAGGAACTACAAAACTCTGCAGAAGAAGTTAAGCAAGAGTCTGCACAACAGACCTTAGCGGCTAACCATGCAATTAATCAGATAGCACTAGATCCTAACTATAAATTTACAGATGAAGAGATTCAAGCTCTAGCTGTAAAAGCACCGAGTTTGAATACAAAAACTAAGAGAATCTTTGCTGAGATTTACGGTAATGTGTTTGTACAAGAGTTAATGAAAGCACCATCAAATGCAGCAAGAGTTCAAATGATGGAAAGAATAAGAGAGCTGGCTAATGAGGGCAATACACAAGCTCAAGAATATTTAGGCAACAACTAGGAATAATTTGTTATAATCGAAAACAATTAGAGGTTAAATATGACAGTATCAAGCACAACTAACAAGGTAAGCTATACAGCTGCAGGTTCGCAGACAGTATTTGCCTATACATTCAAGATCTATGTAGATGCAGATCTAAAGGTATATGTAAACGGAATCCTTAAAACATTAACAACAGACTACACAGTGTCAGATGCTGGTGTATCGTCAGGTGGAAACGTTACTTTTGGTACAGGTCTAACAGCCTCAGATGTAGTTGTCGTTGAAAGGGTACTAACCCTTACCCAAGGAACAGATTATGTTGAGAACGATCCGTTCCCAGCAGAGACTCATGAAGCTGCATTAGATAGACTTACATTTATTAGTCAGCAACATCAAGATGCACTAGATAGATCAATTAAATTTGCTACTACTGTAACAGATACGGGTAATGTTGAGATTAGAGAAGACGCTGCTGCTAGAGCTAACCGAATATTAGCTTTTGATTCTACAGGACAGCCAGAAGCAGGCCCTACATTAGCTTCGATAACGAGCGCGGTTACTGATGCAGCAGCTTACTCAGCATCAGCAGCAGTCAGTGCAACAGAATCAGCAACTAGCAAAACAGGTGCAGATGCAGCCAAAGCTGGAGCAGAATCAGCAGAAGCAGATACAGGAGTATTAAAGTCTGATACACAAACAATTAAAAACGATACTCAAGCCTTAAAAACAGATGTAACACAAATACAGACTGCGGTTAATGCCGCACTAGCAGCTGCATCTATCCCTGGGGTACTAACAAACAAAGCAGGGGAATTCTTACAAGTTAAACAAGATGAAAGTGCTTACGAGTTAGTTTCCTCTGTAGCAGCCCCACAATTCTTCGGCTTGAAAATGAGCGCAGATGGGTTGTCGATTGAGTCAACTTACGGTGAAGAAAATAATAATGCAGAAGATTACGATGCTTGGATGATAGGCGAGGGCGTAACTTTTGCTATTAACAATAATGAACTCCAGGCGGTATTATAATGCAAATTGATATTTCAAAACTAGGCTACAGATGGAAAGGTATTTATGGCGCAGGTGTAACCTATAATAAAGGCGATGTTGTAAGTAAAGAAGGTACGGTTCAATACTATACTGGCTCTGTGTTTCAGACTATGGCTGCTAGTCAATTAAATGCAACAACTAAAAACGAACTACTAACACCAGGAACTACACAAGCATTGACTGGCGCACCAGGTCAAGCCTTAGTTACTAATACTTCTGGTAATACCGAATTTCAATATTTAGAGGGTCGCTCGTCAACCGCGGTCTGGAAACTTCCTCACAATAAATTTACTGATTGTGGATATACTGGCGGTCATAACCATTTTGGTTGCATTATGACAGATGGTAGTGTTCGTATGTGGGGTAGAGAGAATGTCGGTCAGCTAGGTGATGGATTGTATTCAGATAGGAGTCGTTCCACGCCAGTTGCTGCAGCGTTCCCTCCTTCAGCGCCACCAATAGTTGAATTATATCTGGGCAAGGATTCAACTTATGCGATTGATACAGAAGGTCAGTTATGGTCTTGGGGTCACAACAACTATGGTCAACTAGGTCGAGGAAATACAACAGCAAACACAGAAAACAACGCCACCCCGAAGCTAGTCAGTGGTAAGGGTGAACTGCCTGCTGATGCGGTAGTAACTTCGGTTGAAGTTGGAACTGGTTACTATGGTTACTATAATGTAATGTGTCAAACCTCAGACGGCAAGGTTTATTACTGGGGTTCAAACAGATATTGTTCTTCTGGAATCCCCTCAGTACCGTCAGCTAATATTACATCACCGAAGTTAGTGCCGAAGTCGGAAGATATTACAGTCGTTAAATATGGCTGTGTTGCTCACTATCATCAAATGTCTTATTTAATTGATGATGCAGGCTTACTGTACATGGCAGGTGAACTTAACTCAATAGGTAGGATGACAGTCTCTAGCGTAGTAGAAGAACACAATAGGTGGATACCTTCTGAGACAGACCCAGTAAGTCATATTGTAATGGAAGAGTCTGATACTCACGTTACAGCAGGCTCTCAATACTACAGACGGTATATGATTATATGTACTAACGGAAAAATATATACCTGGGGTCACTCCCATGCCAACACCACTGTTCTACCAGTTAAAGTACCAGGTTCGTATGATTGGTCTGCAACATTAGACACTCGTATGGCAGGTAAGATTGTTATTGATGGTTATGTTTCTGGAGGTCAGTATGCACAACAAGTGGTGCTGTTAGATAATGGTGAAATTTGGGGTATTGGTTACAATGGTCATGGATCTACAGGTGGCTCTCAAACTGACCCTTGGCGTGAATTACAGCTTGGTCAAACTGGTAGTAACAACATCCAAATAAGAGGTGGTGGATCTCAATACGGAAAGTGGGGCATGTCTCTTGATTCGACTGGCGTTCTCAAAGGTTGGGGTAATAATGCTACTTCCCACATAGGCAATGGATACCTAACAGATAGCGACACTGCACCGAGAGTTAAAGAGGCTTTATTTAATCGTACTATTGTTGACTGGAGGGTTGGTGGTTATCTGTATGCAGCCTCTGACCACTTAACAACGTATATATTAAGTGATGATGGTAATTTATATTCATGTGGTGAAGGACACTATGGAATGTTAGGCAGAGATGATGACTTAGAGGATTCATACTGTTTTTCTCCAGTTTTATTTTAAACTTTTAGAGCAATAAGGACACAATTATGGCAACAGTAAATCTAGGAAAAATCGCGTTAAAATGGCGTGGTGTATATAGCAACACAGAAACTTATTCTGGGCAAGATGTTGTCAATGAGGGCGGAACATCTTATATCGCAAAAGCAGACGTAGCAGCAGGTAACTTACCTTCAACAACACCTGCATCTTGGGATGTCTTTGCACAAGGTGTAGAGGGAGTCACAACAACAGCAGGTGAGTTGATATATTTTGATGGAACTACTTTGCAAGCACTTTCAGTAGGTGCAGCAGGTGAGATTTTACAACTTAACAATAGTGGCACACCTACTTGGTCAACACCTACAGCAAGACAAGGTGTTCGTGCTAAAGGATTGGTCCTTGGCAACCCTCATATGTATCGTAGGGGCGCGTGTGTAATGACTGACGGTTCTGCAAGATGGTGGGGTCGTGGTGAAAACTGGATGCAAGGTGTTGGTAATGGTACACATGACCGTTCATACCCAGTACGCACAGGCTTTCCTAAAGGCGCAGCAGATATTGACCGTATGTGGGGTGAGTATGAATATCAGTCGCTCGCAATAACAACAGATGGAAAATTGTGGCAATGGGGTCAGAACAATCATGGAGAAGTGGGTCGTGGCAGCACAACAGATACTCACGTTCCTTTTTGTTCTTCAGATTATGCACCTAACTCGATCAACGGTAAGACGATTGTAGATTATGCACCCACTTGTTCAAATGAGAATAACAACTCAACACTGGTCCTAGACTCATTAGGCAAGGTACACTCTTGTGGTTATAACGGCTACGGTCAGTTAGGTATGGGTGATACTACGCAAAGAACTACGTTTGTAGAAGTGCCTATCTTGAGTAACATAACTAAGATTGCTCGTGGTCGTGCATACTATACTCCATGTATGGCACTTACAAGCACTGGAACACTTTACAGTTGGGGAAGAAACAACGAGGGTCAGTTAGGTACTGGTAACACAACACAAAGAAATATTCCAGGCACAATATCTTACTTCTCATCTATTGTTGTTACAGACATGGGATTTGGTCAAGACTATGCGTGGGCGATAGACGAAAATAAAAACCTTTACACTTTTGGTTACAATGGTTACGGTAATTTAGGAACTAACAACACAACGCGAATGACCACCCCTCAGTTAGTCTTAACAGATGTTGTTTCATGCACAGCTTTCTCTGATGACTACCAGAACACGTTTGCTATTAAATCAGACGGCTCAGTGTGGGCAACAGGTGACAACTCTTATGGTTGCTTAGGTACAGCGAATAATGTTACAGATAGATCTACTTTTGCCTCGTGTAAAAAAGTAGACGGTACTACATTCAGCAATGCTGTTACAGTTATTAAGGGCGGCACTGGTTCATATAACTACACACACGTTTTAGACAGTGCTGGCACTGCTTGGTCAGTAGGTTATTCTGGGAACGGACAGATTGGTCGTGGTACGTATGCTGGTACTAACTACTACTTTGGCGAGGTTCTTATTCATAGACGCTCAGTCACTGAGATTAGACCGATTGGTAATAGCTCTGAAGGTGGCACAATGTATTTACTAGATGATGGTCAAGTATTCCAGTGTGGTTATGCAGGCGAGTCTCAGTTGCCAGAGGATGATGACGAAAACATCTCAGTACCTATGCCAATAATCTTTTAATCTACTAACACCAGGAACTATGTATGGAGCTTTCAGAAGTAATACTAGCCTTAGTAGGCGTTATCTCAACGGGTACTATATTTGTTATCAAGCAAATAATGACCGACATCAGAGTTCTTGAAACTACAATGACCAAATGTCAGACAAGCATGCCTAAGGAATATGTTCTTAAATCTGACTACACGTTAGAGATTTCAGAGTTAAAAGGAATGATAGCGTCTCAGTCTAAAAAGATTGACCAAATTTGGAAACACATGAGAGTAGGTAAGTAATGGCTAGAACAGACCAGAAGACTAGAGGCAGGAACGGTAGATACTTAAAGATTACCGTGCTGAATAAAGTTAAGTCAGTATGTAATCGTATTATGCTCAAGCTAGATTCTTGGCTTAAAAGTTTAGATGTTTAGTTTACTAACTAATATAGCACCTATCCTTGGAGGCTTCTTAATGAAGCTGTTTGCCCTGAACCAGCAAGCGAAGAATGAACAACAGTCTCAGATGTTAGATGCGTTTGCTGCTAGGTCACAATCTATAGATGCTGCTAGGATAGCTGCTAATAAAGAAAGTCCTATGGCTGCCTTAAACAGACGATTAATCATTTGGGTGATGTTAGCATTGATAGTTACTTATGTCCTCGCTCCCATCCTATTTGACATCCCTACAGCTGTTCCTATCATTCAAGAAGGTATAAGCTTCCTAGGATTTGATATAACTTCTGATACAGTAGAATATACGATGGTCAGAGGCCTGGTTAAATACGATGAGATATTCGAGTGGACTTCACTTATTGTTGAGATGTATTTTGGGTCGAGTCTAGCTAAAGGAAAGTAATGAAACTAATTCTTGGTACAGTATTGATAATGTCTGGCATGGCTAATGCTGTGGATAATACTTATACAACTACTACGACATCTAATTCAACTGTTAGTTCTAGTTCAAACAACACTAGCGCTTCTACGGTTGACCATAAGAACCAGCCAGTAGGCGGTGCTAAAGCTCCAAGCATCTCAGTAAGTAACTCTGATGTATGTGTGAGTGGTGTGAGTGGTGGTGTTCAATCTAATATAGTAGGCTTATCATTTGGTACTACTGTGATTGATGCTAACTGTGAGAGACTTAAACTTAGTCGTGAATTACGTAAGGGTGGTATGAAGGTAGCCTCTATTGCTTTATTATGTCAAGACCCTAGAGTATTCCAAGCAATGATTATGTCTGGAACACCTTGCCCAGCTAAAGGTAAGATTGGCAGTGAAGCTGCAGGATATTGGAACTCATACCCAGAACTTAGACCAGACTTTAAAGAGTACGTAGCTAATAAGCAAATACTCATTGATGCTGGATATTTAAACAAAGATGGAACACTAGCCACAGGAATTGAACTTGATGAAGAAACTAGCTTTAAGTCTTCTACTGGTAACTGGAACTAGCCTAGCTACAAACACAGGCGATGTGTTAGACCCTAATCCTGTAGATGGATTCTTGGATGGTGTTCCTTATGTCTATCCAAACATACACGCTCATAGTTATAATGATTCAATTCTGTGGACAGGCAATGGTAAGTTTGACATAAACGCTAATGAATTGGTTATGGTATCTGACTACGTAAGTGATACTGAAATAGCAACTGGAATCAACTGGTCTGTTGACTACAATACTGCTGGTGAATCTACTATCTATGCAGGTCTTGTATTGCTAGATGCTAATTCTAATTCACTAGACAACACTATTACTGGTTATGAGGTTGCAGGTTCTGGCAGTACGTATGTAACTATATCTGGTGTTTACAACAATGAGGAAATCCTGCCCGATGTAGAGTTTATATACTTTACTATTGGCGGTGTATCTGACCGAGGTTATGGTGATGATATTAGATTAATGAACGCTTCATTATCTTTAGACTATCAAGACAAAGTAGCTGATGACATTCTTACTGAAATTATTAATGACATTATTGATAACGGTGGCGATGTAATTAAGATTGAAGAAACGCCTATACAAGAAATGATGATAGTTGAAGTTGAAGAGGCTCAAGAGGAAATTGCTGAGGAAATTGCTGAAATTGCTGAAGTTGCTGAGGTAGTTGCTGAGGTAGCAGTTGAAGTCAAAGAAGAGGCTAAGACAGAGGTTGTGGCTGAAGTTAAGGTTGTATCTAAGCCTGTAGTTAAAGTAAAGACTATTGTTAAAACTGTAGCTAAAAAGACAGTAAAAAAACAAGTTAAGAAAGTCGCTAAGAAAACAACTAAGAAGGTTGTTAAACAGACTAAAACTGTTTCTACCAAACTTAACCAAGCGTTACCAAATCTACCAACTGTAACTACCTCTACGACTGAAACATTAAAAACATTAAAGCTAATTAAAGCAATAAACACTATGAATCAAGTTGCTATGGCAGACATAATTGACATGAGCAGTTATACAAATATTACTTTAAGTGAAGCAGTAGAATTAGAGGATAACGAGGACTGGTATCAGAACCAGTCTTTTTATAGCTCAATAGGCATGACCGATAGCGGTATCTTAAACGGTTATAAGAACATTAAAATTAAAGAGAATGGAGAATGGTATGGAAGCAATAATCAATTTTATTAAGGAAGCATTAGAAGGCAAGAAGATGTCAGCCAGTTGGATAGTTACGATAGCTATTGCTATAGGTGGCTTAGTGTTCTCTGGTATGTTAGCTCTACAGAAGTATGAGGGAATGGTTGCTGATATAGAGTCACTAAAGGCTTCATCTCATGAGAAGACACCTGCTTATACATACACATTTGATGATACAGCTTTAGAAGCAATCACAAGGGTAAACTCTGGAGCTATCATAAGCTTGTCTGAAAAGATTAAAGCATTAAGAAAAGACCAGGATAGAGTTGATACAAAAGTTAATTCAACTGGAAACCCTCTGTCCCTTTAGCTCATCTTTAAAAATAACCTACTCATTGGATCGTAGGCATTACGTGTCAACATGTCTGCCCTAACTGCCTTAGGTTGTTTAGAAATAGAAACGAACTTTTTATTGTTAGACACTATTCTATCGTTTGGCGGTCTACCTAGGTTCTGATTATTTTTACGCATCACATCATCAAAATCACTTGATTGCTTTAGACGGTATCTTGCACCAGCCTTTGTAATGTTAAGCTCATTGGCTAACAGTAACGCTGTCCATACTGATCCGTCTGAGAGTGTATATTCTTTAGTTGTTCTATCTATTAGCATATTTTCCCTCTTAAATTAGGTAGTTGCTTACGCCAACAAATCGCCCGTTCTTATAATAACTAACGAGGTTACTGAGGAGATTCCCCGAACATTCCTAGGATTGAATGCTTCTTACCAAATATCACCGTCTTCACCAGTAGGTGTAGCTTCAGCTGTAGCCTTTTGAACTTCTTTAGGCTTGCCTATTGACAGTGATATAAATTTCTTACCGTTCTGTGAAACCTTAGACCAAGCATTTAGCCAGTGATCTACTCCGTTGATGTTGATCGTACCACTTAGATCTGGATGCTTTTCAGTCTCCTTTCTGTCGTTCTTAAATAATACGCCTCTATTTGTATCGTCAAATTCACTCATGTTTTTATCTCCGTTAGATAGTATTTAATAATAGGTTTTCCACGAAACTGTTCCAGGTCAACATCGGCTAATGCAGGTATCTTTGCATAAGAGATGCGTCCCTTTCCCTCTGATCGTTTGAACCTTACTCCGCCACCAGTACAAGATTTGCCATCTGACAAACCTATCAACTCTTGACGGATTTCCTTTTCTCTCGCATTGAGAGTATCAAGTTGTGAATGAATACCTCGCCATTCATCGGCTAAGTTGATCCACTCATCATCTTCTCTTGCAATCAAATCCTTTTCACCAGCAGGTGGCATACCATCGTATGACCAGTATTTCTGCCAAGCTTTAAAGATTTCATCATGTCTCTCTGGGTTAGGTTTAATCTTCTGCATCACTGCTGAATGATTGTGAATATCATATACCCAGAATATTAATTGTTTTGCTCCAGTAACTAGGAGTTGTTGTTGTGTCTGTAAGTCGTATTGATCTGGTAAGTCCTTGCCCGATGTCATGATCTCCCATAACTTAGAGTCCTCACCTTTCATCGGTATCTTAATTTCAGCAACGATAGACTTCTCTTCATTCCATCCATCTAGTGAAGCACCCATAGGAACGCCATCAACATTACACAAGACTACGACTGGGTTAAACTTAATACCCATGTTCTCTTCAAGTGACTCTCTCGCTATAGGCTCATACTTAGTGCCTTTCTTCATAGCATCAGATACAAACACTTCAACCTTTCCGTTCTTAACTTCCCACAACTGTAGTGGAGAACCAGGCATCCAG
>Ga0308015_10000255_pt1 | contig 26960 bp, 22 predicted proteins | sample Neamet231_FD_203128 | JGI IMG/M metagenome (GOLD analysis project Ga0308015, IMG submission 203128) | Marine microbial communities from water near the shore, Antarctic Ocean - #231 | ecosystem: Environmental > Aquatic > Marine > Unclassified | place: Southern Ocean | collected 2014-07-28
CCTTGGAGCAGAAATTGGCATCTCGACAGACAAACTTCATGCGCGTGGCCCAGTAGGTCTTGAAGGCCTGACTTCGCAGAAGTATATCGTCTTGGGGGACGGACATATCCGACAATGAGTTCTCTGTTAAGTTCTCCTCTAGCCGTACTTGGCGGATTGTTTGACCCGGTGCACAAGGGGCATGTGAGCGCTGCATTGTTCGCTCTAAAATTCTTGTCTGTGCAGCGGCTCAAGATGATTCCCTGCCATTTGCCTAACCACAAGGTCGTGCCTACTACGCAGGCTGAGCATCGATTGGCAATGCTCATGCTGGCGACAGCTTCCTATCCACAAATAGAGATAGATCCGATCGAGCTACAAAGCGATCGAGTGTCTTATTCGGTGGATACGCTCACCGAGCTTAAGAAGCGCGACAGTATGCTGGTATTCGTGCTCGGTGTGGATTCGTTTAATAGCCTGCCCGAATGGCACAATTGGCAGAAGATTCTGGAATTGAGTCATCTGTTGGTATTGCCAAGACATGGCACGACTCTGTCCACTGAAACTTTGCGCGCTGTCGATAGTAAACATAGGCAGGTGGATACGAGTGAACAGATGCTGGCTAGCGCTAGTGGCAAGATTATTTTTTGTGAGAACTTTGACTACGATCTGGCATCGAGTGAAATAAGTAAGAAAATAGCGAGAGGCGATGATGTGTCAGTGGCGCTTGATGCCAAGGTCGCTCAATACATTAAAGATAATTGCCTCTATCAGAATTAGTTAACTAGAGTGAGACTGCGGTTTGAATAGTACAGAATTATCAGAAATAGTTGTTGAGGCGGTGAAGGACATGAAGGGTCAATCGATTCGCTGCATCAATGTCGAAAGATTAACTTCGATCACGGACTACATGGTCATCGTGACGGGGACTTCGAGTACTCACCTGAAGGCATTGGCCGAATCGGTAAGCAAATCGGTGAAGGATGCAGGACATGACGTGGTGGGCGTGGAAGGTAAGCTTGCCTCGGAATGGGTCCTAGTAGATCTGGGCGGTGTCGTCTTACATTTGATGCTGGCGCCGGTGCGCGTACTTTATAATTTGGAAGAGCTTTGGAACTTCGAAACAAAGCCGGCAGCCGATGCGGATTCGGAAAACCCTGCTGCGTGAAGGTAAAGATCCTGAGTGTGGGAACCAAGATGCCAGCCTGGGTGCAGGAGGGTATTGCAGAGTACCAGAAGCGATTGGTGGCTGATCTGGACTTCTCGCTAATAGAAATACCGATGGCTAAGCGCACGAAGAACAGCAATAGTGACCAATGTAGAAAAAAAGAGAGCGATGCACTTCTAGCCTCGATTCGATCGGGAGACTATGTAGTAGCGCTGGATGTTAGTGGTAAATCGTTTAGCACCGAGGATTTAGCAGGGAAGATAGTGGATTTTCGTCAGCGAGGCGAGAATCTGAGCCTACTTATAGGTGGCCCGGATGGTTTGGGCGCCGAATGTTTGACCAGAGCGTCAGAACGTTGGTCTCTGTCTGCGCTGACATTTCCGCACCCTCTGGTTAGGGTGGTGATTACTGAGCAGTTCTACCGTGCGATTAGCATCATCAAGGGACATCCCTACCATCGCAGCTAGGTAGGGCTGTGGAGGATTGTTAATTTTGAATCAGCTTCACTAAAAACTTCGTCTAACCGCGGCAAACTGCAGGATTGCAGCTAAATCGCTATTTCGGCAAAACTATTTATTGGGTTTGTTGTCGAACACATCGAGGCAGGCAATCCTTCAGTGAGCAATCCCTTAGCCGATTACCCTGTTTGCAGCTAGGAAATTCCATATATGACAGAAAAATGGCAGCTTAAAGATCACGAGGCAGAGCGGGAGCTATTTAGCAGCCGTCTCGTCGTAGCTTCTGTTTTTGTCGTGCTGCTATTTACCGCGCTTATCATTAAACTTGTCAATCTGCAGGTCTCCCAATATGAGTACTTCTCGGCTCGTTCGGATGGAAACCGACTGCACTCTCAGTATGTACCTCCTGCCCGCGGCTTGATCTTCGATAATAGAGGGCAGCTACTCGCCGACAACCAACCAATTTTCAACTTAACAGTTGTACGGGAGCAGGTTGGAGACCTTAACGAAACTCTGGACTATCTCGACACGTTGATAGACTTGTCTGATGATGAGCGAGAGCAGTTCAGCAATCGACTCAGAAGAAACCGCGTGCCGTTTTCTTCTGTGCCAATACGGTATGTCCTCAGCGAAGAAGATAAATCTAAGATTGCAGTAAATAGTTTCAAGCTTCCAGGCGTCGCAATCGAACCTCAATTCGTGCGGCAATATCCTCTCAAAGATCTCGCCGCTCATTCGGTAGGCTACGTTTCAGAAATTAATCGTGGCGAGCTGGATTCTTTCGATGATGAAGAGAGAGAAAACTATGGTGGCACAAACCATATAGGCAAGACTGGAATAGAGCGAACCTATGAAGACCTGTTACATGGCACTGTTGGCTATGAAATAGTTGAAAAGAATAATCGAGGTCAGGTCATGCGCAGACTTGATCGTACTGACCCGGTCGCTGGTAAGAATATTTCTCTCTACCTCGATAGCCAGCTGCAAATTGTGGCGGAAGAAGCGCTGGGCAATTATCGCGGCGCTGTTGTTGCTATAGATCCAAATACTGGCGGTATCTTGGCCATGGTGAGCAAGCCCGGATTTGATCCGAACCTGTTCGTGACAGGAATTAGCAATAAAAACTATAGCGTACTTGTTACTGACGAGATCAACACACCTCTGTTCGATAGATCAACAAATCCGTATCCCCCCGGCTCAACTATTAAACCGTTTCTTGGCTTGGGCGGTCTTCATCATGGCCTCGTCGATTATGAGTTCACGATTGAGGACCCAGGCTATTTCCGATTACCTGGGGTGCGTTATCGTTGGGGCGACTATACATTGAGAACCGCCATTGGCGGTGGTCATGGACACACGAATCTACAGAAAGCCATTTATCAATCTTGTGATACATTTTTTTACGATCTGGGTAACCGGATGGGCATTGATACCATGCATGGCTTCATGGCTCAGTTCGGGTTTGGGGAAAATTTCGCGGTCGATATTAATCATGCTAGGACTGGCGTGTTGCCCTCTCGTGAGTGGAAGCGAGCTACTAGAGGTGAGCCATGGTATCCAGGAGACACGATAAACTCCTCCATTGGTCAGGGTTATATGTGGGCGACTCCACTACAGCTCGCCACGGCAGCTTCGATCATGGCGAACAAGGGAAAAGTCATACAGCCGCGTATGTTGAAGGCCATTGATGGGGAGCCTTACCAACCCGAGATTCTAGACCCAGTGAGCGATGTTGTAGTAAACGATCCAGACTATTGGCGCTACATCGAAGAGTCGATGTCGATGGTAGTACATCGCGCTTACAATGATGTATTTCGCGAATACGGAACGGCTTACGAAGCAATAGCTATGGAAGACCGAGAGATGCCTTATAGAATGGCAGGCAAATCCGGCTCGGCTCAGGTGGTCGGCATCAGTCAGGAAATTTTACAGAGCGACGATATTCAAGTGTCTGACCCGAACAAGGATCATGCATTGTTCATTTCCTACGCGCCTGCAGAAAACCCAAAGATTAAGCCGCAGATTGCTATTGCTGTCTTCGTCGAGAACGGTGAGCACGGAAGTAGTGTGGCAGGGCCTATTGCGAAGCGTATAACAGACGCCTACCTTTTAGACATTCTACAAATCGATTTCGCTACGCTAGATTCTCCTGGCGACGAATTATTTGCACTGGCCGATGAGTAGCCAAGACTTCATACACCAATCCGGCGGCCTCGATTCTAAGTCCAGGAACAGTAAGTCTATCTGGCGAATGATTCATATCGATCCTCCTCTACTCGTTGGTATTAGCCTGCTCTGTGGCTTTGGCCTGTTCGTGCTATACAGTGCGAGTGGGGGTGATGTTCCTGTAGTGCGCAGACAGGCACTAACCATGGCCGTGGGCCTAGTTGTAATGTTTATCGTAGCGCAATTCAATGTGCACTTGTTTAGGCAATGGGCGCCGATAATGTATGCGGCCGGCCTCGGGTTGCTCGGATTGGTGTTGGTAGTTGGAGTGGAAGCAAATGGAGCGAAGAGTTGGCTAGATTTGCCCGGCCTGCCTAGCTTTCAACCTTCAGAGTTGATGAAATTTGTAGTGCCTATGTTGATGGCATGGTATCTCGCGAGTCGTCCACTTCCACCAAGATTTAAACACCTGTTTTGGTCTGCAGTAATGATACTGGTGCCGGCTGCGCTGATTATTATTCAGAACGATACCGGTACGGCTATCATGGTTACCATGTCGGGTATCTTCGTCGTATTGCTCGCGGGCATACGCTGGCGTATCGTAATTGCCGGATTTATTGCGCTACTGCTTGCGTCACCGGCGTGGTTTCTCTTCCTCGCTCAGGAACACCAGAAGAATAGAATACTCACGTTCTTCAACCCCTATCGAGACCCAACCGGTGCCGGCTACAATATTATTCAGTCCCAAATCGCCATTGGCTCTGGAGGCATCTATGGGAAAGGCTGGGGAGAGGGCGCTCAATCTCACCTCGACTTTATCCCAGAGAGTAATACCGATTTCATTCTTGCCGTACTGGCTGAGGAATTTGGCTTGCTTGGCGTGTTGTGTCTTATCAGCATGTACCTATTCGTGCTCGTGCGCGGTTGTTATATCGCCTATGCAGCGAATGACACGTTTAGTCGTCTCCTTGCTGGCAGCATAACTCTAACGTTCTTCTTCTACGTGTTCGTCAATATGGCTATGGTGTCGGGCCTATTACCCGTTATCGGTCTGCCACTGCCGCTTATGAGTCGCGGAGGTACCTCGGTCGTCACGCTTTTTATTGGATTTGGTTTACTCATGTCGATTCAAGCCCACGAGCATGGCCATTCTCTCTAAGCTATTGAATTAAAATGATTTAATATTTCTTTTATTATTTCAAAACGCGACTCGGTCGATATTTCTGCGCCAACCCTACGTTAAGATCCTTTGATGCCGTTAAAAGTATTGTCAGATTGGACGTTATTCTTCAGGTGCCCTTAGTTTTTCTGACCCTATGCTAGAGTCTTTTGGCACTAATGAATCGGGGAAGAAACTTTAAAAACCAAGTTTAGAGCCACGTTAATACGGAAATTTACATGAATATGATCATGAACAGCACCGTGCTGAGAATTTCGATAGTTTCACCGGTTTTGCTAGCTATGATGGCCTGTAGTTTAGCGCCAGCGCCAGAGCAAACTCCTGTGTCACCGAACGCCGGTCGCTACAGTATCTCGCAGGACCGAGCGCCGACTCGGATTGTCGATCTCTCCTCAATTCCAGAGGTTATACCCGAGCCATTAAATCGCACGGGTGCAGGAAATCGCAGTCCCTATACGGTGTTGGGTAACAGCTACGAAGTGATGCCAACCGAAGAGGGCTATAACGAACGTGGAGTGGCCTCTTGGTATGGCGAGAAATTTCATGGGCACAAGACCTCCAACGGCGAGGTGTTTGATATGTTTCTAGCATCGGCAGCACATAAGTCTCTGCCCATACCTAGTTTCTTGCGCGTCACGAATTTGGATAACAATAGGAGTATTGTAGTCAGAGTTAATGACAGGGGCCCCTTCCATGGTGATCGCGTTATTGACTTATCTTATGCTGCTGCCGTAAAGCTCGGTTACGCGGACAGAGGCACTGCTCGCGTACAGCTGGAATCCATAGTAGCAACTGGAACCTCTCACGATCGTGGCGTAAGGGGCGCGAATTCTGCGGGAAGTGAGACATTGCGCATCAGTTCTTCCGACAGCAAATATTTACAGGTAGGCGCATTCTCGGATCTCAGCATCGCGCAGGAAGTCACTAGCAGGGTAAAAGAATTTACTAGCTTGCCGGTGTTTATTCGTACAGTGAATACTTCGAGCAACAAAATTTTACATCGAGTTAGAGTCGGCCCAATTTCTGATCCTGGTCAAATCCAACGAGTTAGCGAAAGTGTTGTTGCCGCTAACTTGGGAAGCCCGTACACTGTTACTGAATAGCGCAGCAGCACGCGCTATCACCTAGTAACAGCCACGACCAGTTTCATCAATTGATTCGTCATTTTACAACTCATTACACTCAAACGAGACGGATTTTTATGTCATTTTTTTCTATTTCATCACGCTCGATTTCTTCAGCCCCTAAACACTCTGCGCAGCGAAAGAGAGTGCTCTGCCTAATTATGGCGGCGGTCATGTGTGCGAGCAATTTTTCCTTTGCTGCGCCCGCTATTATTCCCAGGCCTCCGGAGATAGCTGGAACCAGCTATATTCTGATAGATGCAAAGACCGGGCACATACTCATTGAAGAGAATGCCGATGAAGCGCTGCCGCCGGCGAGTCTCACAAAAATAATGACCGCCTACGTTGCTATCGAAGAGATCCTCAATGGCAATCTAGCGCTTGCAGATGAAGTGCATATCAGCGAGAAAGCCTGGCGCATGGAAGGCTCCAAAATGTTCATCGGCGTAGACACGATGGTCGAAGTGGAAGACCTGCTTCGTGGCATCATTATTCAATCTGGAAACGATGCAAGCGTGGCAATCGCTGAGCATATTGCCGGAAGCGAAGAGGCCTTCGCAGACATGATGAATCAATACGCTGAAGTGCTTGGGCTATCGCAAAGTTTCTTCATGAACGTTAGTGGATTGGACACTGAGCTTTACTACAATACGATGTCGGCTCGTGACTTGGCCGTTCTTGCGCAGGCTACGATAAACAAGCATGCGCAGTTCTATCCCCTGTATGCCGAACGAGAATTTACCTATAACGGTATTCGTCAGTCGAATCGTAATACCCTGCTATTCCGCGACCGGAATGTCGATGGAATGAAAACAGGTTGGACCGATGCGGCGGGTTACTGCCTCGTTGCCTCAGCTGAGCGTGACGGCATGAGACTGATCTCTGTGGTGATGGGTACAGCTAGTGAAGAAGCCCGTGCTATAGAGACACAGAAATTACTGACTTACGGTTTTCGCTACTACGAGACACACAAACTGTATGACTCGAATCAGGTGTTGACTAACGTGCCGATTTTTTCCGGCGCGCAGAATTCTGTAAATCTGGGAATAGAAGATGAGGTTTATATAACTATTCCAAGAGGTCAGGCAGAGGCAATGACTGCCACAGTTGATGTTGATGAAGTAATTCGTGCGCCACTCAGCGATAGACAGATCATGGGTGAGGTTCGGGTAGTTCTGGATAATAATATTCTCTATCAGGGCAATGTGGTTTCCATGCAGGCGGTGGAGCAGGGTGGTTTTCTTAAACGTTTCGTCGACTGGATAACTCTTTTGTTCAGTAGTATGTTTTCGGGATAGTGTGATGTCGAAAGAGCTGGACCAAAATGCCAAAATCGATCCCCCCAAAATTGAATTTCCCTGCCTCTACCCGATCAAAATTATTGGCGTGGCTAGTACTGAATTTCAGGCCGAGGTTGTTACGGTCGTAGAAAGACATGCGGGGAAAATCTCTTCGGACTTAATCGAGTTGCAGGTAAGCAAGAAAAACACATATGTCTCGGTAAGAATTACCATAGCTGCAACCGGCATCGATCAATTGCAGAATCTATTTGATGAGCTGAAGACTCTCGAAAGCGTGAAGATGGTCTTATAAGGTGATACTCACCAGCTATAAGCATTTTAACGCAGAATCGAATGCAGATGAGGGCCAAACTCATCCACCGCTAATCGTCCGCAGATTGGGATTGCAGGAATATGGGCCAATCTGGAAATCCATGCGTTATTTGGTTGAGCAAGCCAGCGCGGCTCGTGACGACGAAATCTGGCTGCTGAGCCACAAACCAATCTTTACTCAAGGTCTGGCAGGTAAAGCGAAACACATTCTAAATCCAGCTGAAATTCCTGTCGTACAGATAGACCGTGGTGGTCAGGTTACCTATCATGGGCCCGGTCAATTAGTGGTATATTTGTTGCTGAATGTTGGTCGACGTAATATTAATGTTCGCGATCTGGTCGACCTTATCGAGCAGGCAATCATCAAGACTCTTGGGGAATTTGGCATATCGGCGAGCAATAAAGCTGAGGCTCCCGGTGTGTACGTGAATGATGCTAAAATAGCAGCCTTGGGCTTGCGCATTCGCAAGGGCTGGAGCTATCACGGCATGAGCCTAAATGTGCAGATGGATTTAGAGCCTTTTTCGCGTATCAATCCATGTGGCTATGAGAACCTTGCCGTCACGCAGATCGCCGACCATGTGCCTGCCAGCGACACGCTCATGCAGATGGTGAGCAAGGTGCTCAATAACAAATTGCTGAGCGAGTTAGGTTATTGTGAATATTACGAATCCGACTGATTGAGATACTGATCTAATGGCTGAAAGAAAGCGCAGAAATACTTTAATAGAGGGAGAGAAGCTTCGAGGTGCGGATAAGGTTCGTCGCATTCCTGTGAAGGTCATTCCCACCACAGAGCTACTTACTAAACCCGCTTGGATTCGCGTAAAAATTCCCGCCTCGCCGAAGATCAACCACATTAAGCAAAAGCTAAGAGAACATAAGCTTGCATCAGTCTGTGAGGAGGCATCCTGTCCGAACCTAGGGGAATGTTTTAGCAACGGTACCGCCACATTTATGATTATGGGCGAAATCTGTACGCGCCGTTGCCCATTCTGCGATGTGGCTCACGGGAAACCAAATCCTCTGAATGGTGATGAGCCAACCGAGCTTGCTTCTGCCATCAGCGAAATGGGCTTAAGCTACGTGGTGATAACGTCCGTGGACCGCGATGATTTGAAAGATAGTGGGGCGCAACACTTTGCAACCTGCATAAGCGAAACGCGTAGATTGAATCCAGACATCCAAGTGGAAGTTTTGGTGCCAGACTTTCGCGGCAGGATGGATATTGCCCTGGATATTCTTAAGGACAGCCCGCCGGATGTGTTTAATCACAACCTGGAGACGGTGCCTAGACTGTATAAGAAAGCCCGACCCGGCGCCGACTATGTCTGGTCCCTAGAATTACTGAAGAGATACAAGGCGTTCAAGCCTGCAGTTACGACTAAATCGGGCCTAATGCTCGGACTGGGCGAGACCCTAGATGAAGTAAAGCAGGTAATGGATGATCTGTTCGCACACAACATCGACATGGTGACTCTGGGGCAGTATCTACAACCATCGAAGGACCATCTCAAAGTAGAGCGCTACGTGCACCCTGATGAATTCGAAGAACTGCGTCTCTATGGCGAGAAGCTGGGATTTAAGCATGTCGCGAGTGGCCCCTTAGTTAGATCTTCTTATCACGCTGATAGGCAGGCCCAGGGCGAAAAAGTCTAAGGGTACCCAGCCCTAACACCCTTTCTGAATTGCGGTTAAAGTAGTCATGGATACCACACTAAGAAAAATTATCGTTTCCATTTCAGCGCTTCTTGTCGCTGTGGCGATGGCGATTTTTATCACTCAGAACCCCAGCCGAATTGGCAGCGAACCACTGTTTATTCGAGCCGCGTTATTGTCGATAGCCATAGTGGCAGCGTTAATCGCAGCCTATCCTTTTAATCCACTTTTTTCTGGAAAGCCGGGGATATATGCGGCGATTTTTTGCATCCCTACGCTAATTCCCGTGCTCGCTTACTATTTTATTTTGCTGCCTAATCAGGCAGGGTCAGGCCTAACCGGGGAACAGATTAGCAACGAGCTTATTACCGATAGCTCTAGTAATGGAATTATCGAGGTGGGTTTCAGCTACCCGATCTATACGCCGTCATTGCGGGTGGGAAACCTCGAGCTGTTTACCAAGCAGGTTAATGTTTTCCTAAGAATGACAGATGGCGATGGCGAAGTTGTGTTATTTAGAGCCGTAAGAAAACGAATTCCTGGCTCAAGTCTCAGTGTCGAATCCACAGTACAGGGTATGTTGAGTGAATCTGCAGGCTATGAATTTATTCCGCTGGAGATTCCCCCTGCGAGCAGTGTTACCACGCGTGTCGCCTTTATCATGAGCAATGTTGAAAGTGGTTCTACTTTTACCGATGCGCTGGATAGAGCCTCGCAAGCGCAATTCGAATTGCGCGACCCAGAAAGCGGAAGTTTGTTATTAGATTTCCCGCTCACGAGAATTTAGCTGCAGCCACTTGAATCCCCGTTAACCATTTGCAAACTCTATATCATCTCAATAAGAATTCTAGTTACTCTAACATTCGTTTTTCGAGTGCTGCTCGATTGCAAAGAGGCAGGCATCCTGATTTTGGCGTCATCCTCGAGGTCTGATCGGATTGTCCTGCGTTTTTCTTTGGTCGCTGTAAAGAAAGCGCTGCCCCAAAGCACAGCGGTCACAGAAAACGTGATTCGCTAGGAGCATGCATCGGAAGAAGTTCAGCGCCAAGCGGCTACTGGTTAATCGCTAGAACTTGAATCTGTTTAGATCCAATAATTAGTATTAGGGGCAGAGCGATAGCCGCATTGACTACCAGCAGTGCTGTCACTATTGGATTTAAATCGAGCAATAACAAACAAGGTACAAGAAATACTAACCGCACTATCTCTAGGGTTAGTGCGAACTCCTTTCCCTCTAGCCAAGACCCAGCCACAAAGAATGAAAAGAACAGATAGATCACCGCCAAGATTACTAGAGGATAACTAAGCGATGCTGCGCCGAGAAGCAAGGCAAGGCTTAGAACGACAGTAAAGAGAAATTGGACACAGGTATAGGCCAAGCTGAAGGATGATATTGCTGGGTCGTATCGCTCAGTGAGATCGACAGTCTCGATGCCGAGTTTGCAATGGCTCTGCTGTGCCTCGGCACGCCAGCCTGGTGGTTTGAACAAGAGTTTTAGTTTATTTGCAATCCCCGGCATTGAAACGAAGTCCAAGGCGAGTCTCCAATACACGTGCACGTTGGCCCAGACTGGATTCCAGCTATTCAGCGGTTTGCGCAGACCGAAGAGGACAGGTTCTTCTGTAAGTTCTTCCTGAAAACTACCGAATATTCTATCCCACAGAATGAACACGCCTCCGTAGTTCCTATCTACATAGATTTTATTTCGAGCATGATGAACACGGTGATTCGAGGGGGTAACGAATAACCATTCGATCGGGCCGAGCTTAGGCACGTGCTCGGTATGAACCCAGAATTGATAGATCAAGTTCAGGCTTACCACCGTGAAAAGGATTTCTGCCGGAAAGCCTAGGAAAAAGAAGGGGAGGTAGAAAGCGAAGCCATAGAAATCTATGCTGGTCTGCCGAAGAGCAGTGCTCAGATTGTAATCCTCGCTCTGATGGTGTGCGACGTGAGAGCCCCAGAATAGAGCAACCTCGTGTCCGAAGCGATGTTTCCAGTAGTAGGCGAAATCGTAGAGTATGAAACAGCTAATCCAGACCCACAGTGCGTCATCCGCTAGCTGCACGAGTTGGTATCTAGCCACAACGATTTCATAGATCGAGCCGGAAAACCCTAGAATTACAAGGCTTTGCAAGCGGCTTAGGCTACCCATGGAGATGCTGTTGATGCTGTCATTGAGGCGGTAGGTATTGTTGCCACGGAGCAAGCCGTAGGCTAATTCGATAAAAATTAACAGGAAGAAAAACGGAATCGCAATCAGGATGAGGTCCATGAGTTGTAGTCTACCTCAGAACAAAGGCGGATATTAAATGGATAGCCACAAATCGAGCAAAACGCGGTATTATTCGCCGTCACATAGCTAGGTAAAGGTACTTTAGGGGATCGGTTGTTATGAAGAGAATCGTCTTGTTCTTCGCAGCGATAAGCATATTAATAAGCAGTTCCGCGCTATTCGCACAAGCCATTCAGCAGACGAAGGGTTCGTATCAAGATAAATTCCGTCAATTGGATGAAGTCTTGCCGACTCCAAACGTTTACAGGAACGCGTCCGGTCAACCGGGTCATCAGTATTGGCAGCAAGAAGTCGATTACGAAATAGACGTCGCTCTCGACGAAGAGTCGCAGCGAATTTCGGGCACTGAGACTATACGCTACCAGAACAATTCTCCCGATACGCTGGGTTATCTTTGGCTGCAGTTAGATCAGAACCGTTTCCGCAGTGATTCAATGGGAAATATGAGCTCTACCTTTAATGGTAGTAGCCCAAACTCCGATTCTCCTGCTCGCATCAGCTTAGGCCAGTTGCGCTCTCTTCAATATAACGAAGACTCTGACCTAGGCTACGAAATAAACTCAGTTCGCGACAGCTCGGGAAATGATCTTCCACATACAATAGTCGGTACGCTCATGCGCATCGATCTCGCGCGCTTGCTGAATTCTGGTCAGGATGTTGAATTTGAAATCGACTATGCCTATAACGTAGTCAATGGTGATGTGCTTCGACCTCGTGGTGGATACGAATATTTTCCTGACGATGAGAAAGAAGGCGGCAACTATCTGTTCGCGATTTCACAGTGGTTCCCTCGTCTTGTTGCCTACACCGACTACGAAGGTTGGACTAATAAAGAGTTTCTGGGATCAGGTGAGTTCACATTAGAGTTTGGCGACTACGAAGTTTCGCTTACTGTGCCTTCGGATCATATTGTTGCAGCAACCGGCGAGTTGCAGAACGCAAACGAGGTTCTAACAAGAGAGCAACGTGACCGTCTTCAAGAGGCTGAGACTGCGGATAGACCCGTCTACATCGTTACCCCGGAAGAGGCCCTCGAAAATGAGAGCGAAGGAGTAGATGACACTAAGACTTGGCGATTCGCAGCACAGAACGTACGTGATTTTGCGTGGGGCTCATCAAGGAAATTTATTTGGGACGCGAAAGGGCATCATCAAGAAGGCGCTGATCAGGAACTGGTTATGGCTATGTCCTATTATCCAAAGGAGGGTGGAACGCTCTGGTCGGATCTATCCACCGAAGTCGTTATTCATACCCTCGAAGTTTATAGTCGCTTCTCTTTTGATTATCCGTATCCGACGGCAATTTCCTTGAACGCTGGCTTTGTCGGCGGCATGGAATATCCAATGATTACCTTCAATGGCCCGCGCACGACGCTGCAGGACGATGGGTCTCGAACCTACTCGTTGGCTGAGAAGCGTTTCCTAATTGGTGTTGTCATTCACGAGGTAGGGCACTTCTACTTTCCAATGATCGTAAACTCGGATGAGCGCCAATGGACTTGGATGGATGAGGGTATCAATAGCTACCTAGAGTCCGTTGCAGGCCGCGAATGGGATGCGGAGGTACCGTGGGGAGTAGAACCTAGGTATATCGTTGACTACATGGTTTCGCAGGCTCAGGTTCCGATCATGACTCAGTCCGATAGCGTGCTGCGTCTGGGTCCGAATGCCTATTCAAAGCCAGCGACGGCAATCAATATCTTGCGCGAGACCATTATGGGTCGCGAGCTTTTCGATTTCGCATTCAAAGAATATTCGCGCCAATGGGAATTCAAGCGTCCCACACCGGCAGACTTCTTCCGCACGATGGAAGAGGCATCTGGTATCGATCTGGATTGGTTCTGGCGCGGATGGTTCTACACTACCGATCACGTAGATATCTCTCTGAATAGAGTCTATGAGATGCGCATGGATACTGAGAATCCTGATATCGATTATACTCGTCAGCGCGAGACCGAGAAGTCAATGCCCCCTTCGCTGTATATTCAACGAAATCGCGAAGAAGGAAGGCAGACTTGGGTCGAGCGTAATACTGATGTCCGCGACTTCTACGATGACAATGATCAGTTTACTGTCACCAATAAGGAGCGTAATTCTTACAACAGCTTCCTAGAAGGTCTCGAAGACTGGGAACGCCAGGTTCTCGATAGGGCTGTCTCGGAAGATCTGAACTACTATATTCTCGAGCTTTCAAATGAGGGTGGCCTAGTCATGCCAATAATCCTGGAGATGGAATATGTTGATGGAAGCAAGGAAGAAATGCGTCTACCCGCCGAGATATGGCGCAAAAATGCGACGCAGATAAAGAAGCTAATCGTTAGTGATAACGAATTGCGTAGCGTAGCCATCGACCCAATGCAGGAAACAGCCGACGCGGATATAGAGAATAACTACTACCCACGGAGAATTATCCCCTCGCGCATCGAGAGTTTCAAATCCGAAGGCGGTGGCAGCTTGATCGGTCGAGATGTCATGCAAGATATCAAGACAGAGCTGAAGATCGATGAAGATGATGAGCAGAACAACTAGTCTAAGCACTTTTTTAGTAATGCGAGATAGGCCGCGAGTGGTCCTTCTCACGCTGTTAACGCTACTGTGTTGCCTTGGGCATAGCCTGAGTGCCGCCCATCAGCAAAAAACGGCGGTAACGCGCATTCTATTCAATGATAGCACCGGCAATATCGAAGTCATGCATCGCTTTTTCATTCACGATGCGGAGCATGCTGCAGGTGTTGTATTTGGTGGATCGCAGAACTTAATGGAATCGGTCGATTCGCGAAAACTTTTTAGCAGCTATGTGATGAACCGATTTGCGGTTGCTGCTGAGAATTCGCAAGGACTGAGTGCGCAGCTGAATCTTGAGTACGTAGGCGAGGAAATCGATGGCCAATTTCTTTGGGTTTATCAGGAGACAGAGCGTCTTCAGGACATAAAGGCGCTGTCTATAGTGCATATTGCTTTAAGAGATGTATGGCCAGATCAGGCCAATCTGGTAAATGTGGAGAAGGATGGACTGATTTACTCCTTGTCCTTCGCTGATTCTGCTGAGTCACTTCGCGTAGAGTTCTGACAACTCGCTGAATCGCTCACTTTTGCTCTAGCTTCTCTCCCAGCCCCTCATAGTCCGCTATGGCAAGCCCTGCTGCCACGCTAGTGAATGGGTCATGCTCGATTACCTTGCCTGGGAATCGGGTTTCCAAGATGCGCTTCACGGCGGGTATGAGCGAAGAGCCGCCGGTTCGGATCACAAGGTCTACATCACTGCTTTTTAATTCTACGCGTTGTAATACGTCGGATATTGATTGACTGAACTTATCGAGCAAACCACCAATCATTAACTCAAACTGTTCCCGACTTAACTTGAATTCGATATCGAGCTCAGGTATGTCTAGCTTTGCTGAATGAGCATCAGAAAGCTCTGCCTTCAATTCCTTAATACATTGAAAAACCAAGTAGCTGTAGTTGCTCTTAATCATATCGTAGAGACGCTGAAATTTGATCGAGGCCTCGTCACCTACGCTAATTCTCTGCATAAGTGGCGTGGTGAATTTATTTTGATTGAGCATGTAGCTAATGGCCCAATTCAGTAATAGGTCTTCATATTCCTCAAATGGAAATAACGTCTCTATCTCTCGGTCTTCGCCTGCACGCTTCCAGCGCTCACCTTTGCCTAGAAGTGGGAACAATAGTTTCTTGAACATCACCTGGTCGATGTGATCTCCACCCAGGCCTATGCCGTGAGTAGCTATGACTTCGAAATCAGACTGTTCTCGGCGAATAAGGCATAGGTCGAGTGTGCCCCCACCAAAATCAACAGCCAGCAGAATCTGAGGTTGTGCAGATTGCTCCTGATTTTCATGAAGATAGCTCAAGGCAGCGGCGATTGGCTCTGGATAATAGGACTGCTTGACGAACTCAGCATAGCCATAGGCTTCAGACAACATATCGAGAGCGGCCCGGTTTCGGTTCTCAGCACTGCCCTCGAAATTTACTGGGTGCCCAATACAGGCGTGATCGGCATCTGCTGAGGTTGATACTTCGCTCGTTATTTGTAGCTCAATGCTTTTTCTTATTCTAAGCAGTAGGGGAGTGATAAGAGCGACGAGCCGAAATGCCCGGTCGAATACCATCAACCGAGGTGAGTCAGTGCTACCTAGCAATCTTTTTATGCCTCTAAAGAGCCTCCCTTGTTGGCCTCCATCTACGAAGGACTGTCCATATAAGGTTTGTGTATTACCTTCTTCGGGCAAGCCCTTGTCACCGATTTGACCTGTAGTGGTTCTGCTTTCGCCGAGGATCTCCGCGCTCAATTCGACGGTTCTTCCTGTGTTGCTCTCTATGTAGTGATTGATTGCGCTCTGACCAGTACTAATCTGGAAATCTTTATCGATATAGGTCGCTGAGGGCATGATTACTGAATGCCGCTCAAGTTGTACAAGATGGATTTTAGTGCCATCGAATATCGCCGCGGCACTATTGCTTGTGCCGTAGTCTATTCCGATGCCGATAGAGGCCTGTTGAATTGCTGGCGAGTCTCCGCTTTGTTCCTCTGAAGAATCTTGATTTGGCATGTCGAAACCGGGGAGTGAATTCTGATAATTTGGCACTGGCGGAGCGAACCCATTTTTACTGAACGATTAGACAAGAATTTTCAAGCTGGAGACTCTTGAAAGGTCGCATGTTATATCATATACGGGCTGTTAATCGCCAGTTAAAAATCTTCGTGCAGTGGTCCGAGGCCGCGGAAAATCTGGCCTGAAGCCATGTTGCGCAGCATCGTCAGGGGCCGGTCGTGAAGGGATCTGCCGCCTAGTAATGGGAGTTGAATCTTAAGGGAACTTAACCTATGCTGCCTCGTTCAGATAGGGTTAAGAAAGATCCATAATCGTCAGTGTTTCAGGAGTATCCATGACCGCAGTTAGTCGGCGCAGCCTAGGGTCGATAATCGCCAGCGCCTCAATCCGTATTGCCCTGGTTTCCATCCTTGCCTATGTCCCATCTACGCTTGCTGGGACCATTGTTCGCATCAGCACAGGCATTGGCGACTACTCGATTGAGTTATTGGATGATTCAGCTCCCGGCACAGTCCAGAATTTTCTAAATTACGTCAATCGCAATGCCTACAACGGCACCTACATCCATCGTGCCGTAGATAACTTCGTTGTGCAGGGTGGAGGTTTTCGCTTTCGTCTGTTTGAAGGACCCATTGACGTGCCGTCAGATCCGCCCATCCAGAATGAATTTGGAGCCTCGAATACGCGCGGCACTGTAGCAATGGCTAAGTTAGACGGAAACCCAGATAGCGCTACAAACCAATGGTTCGTTAATGTTGCCGATAATAGCGCGACGTTGGATACGAGCAATGGTGGCTTCACAGTCTTTGGAATTGTGCTAGGCGACGGGATGGCTACTGTTGATGAGATCGATGCCTTGCCAGTCGTCGCTCTTGGTGGGAAGGCGCCGAATGCGCCCCATATTACACCGGTCTACACTGACCCTCGGGACTTCCTCTATATCAATGCTGAGGTAACGCAGCGCTTTAGTTCAGCGCCGCATGTTTTCGAGTCCGGGACTGGCTTGCTAATCACCTCGGTGAGCATAGATTCAGGAGCTGATCTGATCAGCATGAATTTTAATGTAGTGGCTGCCTCGCCGAATGTGGTTATCCGCGCAAATGCGGAGAGCGCAATTCCACGCAGGGATAGCTTTGAAGGTATCGCCGAGTATTCCACTGTAAATGGCCGTCTGCGAATTCCATCGTTGGAGGTAAATTTAAACGGGTCTATTTCTGTGGCTACGAATGTTGTCTTTGTTCTCACCGATGCGGCAACTGCAAGCTTTACGCTGGAATCGTTCGATCAATAGATAATCTCAAGGGGCACCCAGTATAGTGGCAGCAGCACGCGGAGAATTTTCATCCAGATTTGGCTTTCTTATGGCCGCATCGGGTTCGGCAGTCGGTCTTGGCAATATTTGGGGCTTCCCTACAAACACTGCGAGCAATGGTGGCGCAGCGTTTCTTTTCGCTTACCTCGTTCTAGCCTTCGCTTTAGGCTATCCCGCGCTAATGGCAGAGCTCATAATTGGCCGACACACACGCTCTAACGCCGTTGCAGCACTGACATCTATATCACGCGGCAAGAAGAGCCAGTTCCTTGCGCTTGCTATTGGCTTCGTTGGCATAGTGACCGTGAGTTTGATTCTCAGCTTTTACGCTATTGTTAGCGGCTGGATGATGGCGTTCTTTTTAGATCCTCTCTCAAGACTGTTGGGTTTGACGAGCCTATCTGCGTGGCTGACAACGGATGCAGAAATTCGTAATGCAATTTTCGTCATTATCTTCATGGTATTGACTGTTCTTATCATTACTGCTGGCGTAAAGGATGGCATTGAAAAATGGGCATCAAGGCTAATGCCCTCGCTCATCGGTATTCTTTTATTACTAATTATGTACGTCTTTACGCTGCCGGGAGCGATGGATGGGCTGCGCGCCTATTTAGTGCCGGATTTTTCGCGCATCACAGATCCGCAATTGCTAGTCAGTGCAATGGGACAGGCTTTCTTCTCCCTCTCCCTCGGTGTCGGCACTATGTTGGTTTATGGCTCATATATCAGCAAAGATGAAAACCTGCCTGTCGTGGGTGGCCTCGTTGCTTTGTTAGATGTTGGAATTGCGGTGTTAGCCGGATTGCTAATATTGCCGGCTATGTATGTGGCTTTAGAGAGTGGCGTACAAATCTATGACGATGCCGGTGGACTAATTGCTGGTCCGGGTCTCATCGTTTCAGTGCTTCCCGCGTTGTTCAGTAATATGGGGCCTATAGGTTTGTTAGTTGCATTGGCATTCTTTGCATTAATGACAATTGCCTCACTTACTTCTTCTATATCGATGCTGGAGGTGCCGGTTGCTTATAGCGTTGAGAATCGAGGAATTCCTCGGCCCAAGGCGGCAATGATTGTTGGCGCTATCATCACCTCAATCTCCTTAGTTATCGTGTTCAATTTTGACCTCCTATTTGACATGGTTGTGAACTTCACCACCGAGCGAAGTCAGCCACTACTAAGTCTTTTTATCTGCATTTTTGTCGCTTGGATATGGCGCCGGAATGAGATACTCGACGAAATTCGCCAAGGTAGTCCAGAGGCGGAGCAGAGCATGTTCTGGAAAATTTGGCCCTTCTACGTCAAGTTTATTTGTCCTGTCGCTATCCTCGCTGTTTATTTTCAGTAGGCGTTCTTTTAGAACAGCCAGTATGCTAACGTGGCTTAAAAAGAGCCGTTAGCTCTATCGACCTAGGAGAATAGCTATGCTGAAAATTCCTACAAATTCGATCCAATCACCTCTCATCAATCAACCCAGCAGAAGACAATTCCTACGACAGCTTTCACTGCTACCTATGGGGCTGGGTATCGGTGTATTGCCTGTACTCTCCCATGCTGCAGATAACTCAGTTGCGAATAGCGTGAAGGCGTTAACCTTCGATGTATTCGGGACGGTTGTAGACTGGTACGGATCTATTATTCGAGAGGGCCAATTACTCGCTGCCAATAAGGGCTACGATGTCGATTGGGAAAAATTTGCAGTAAGTTGGCGGGCGGGTTATGGGCCCGCTATGAATAAAGTACGTAACGGTGAAATGCCGTGGACGAAGATCGACGATCTACACCGTATGATTCTTGATGACCTGGTCGAAGAATACAATTTGACAGGAATGAGTGAAGCAGAACTTGTTCATTTCAACGAGGCATGGCATCGGCTTTCTCCCTGGCCTGATACAGTATCGGGATTGAATAAATTGAAGAGCAAGTATGTGATCACGACGCTTTCCAATGGGAATGTCTCCTTGCTCACACACATGGCGAAGAATGGCGGGCTGCCGTGGGACGCGGTACTCTCAGCGGAGCTGTCTGGGCACTATAAGCCTGACCCAGAGGCCTATCTGAAGGCTGCTGATCTGCTTAGCTTGAAGCCAGAGCAAGTGATGATGGTTGCGGCTCACCCTGGAGACCTGCGAGCGGCAGCGCGCACGGGCCTTAAGACGGCCTACGTAATTCGTCCTTTAGAGCGTGGCCCAGGGCGGCCGGTAAACAGAAATCCAGATGGCGAATTTGATTATACGGCAGAAGACTTCAATGATTTGGCACGGCAGCTAGGGGCTTGATGTTGGCGGAAATTAAACTTGATAACTCTGTTAAGGTCGAAGTGGTAACGAAGTTACAAAAATATTTTCAAGACGAACTACAGCAAGAGATAGGGAGCTTCGATGCTGAGTTTCTGCTGGACTTCTTCTCTAATGAAGTAGGCGTGTTCTATTACAATCAGGGACTGGCTGATGCTCTCAAAAGTTTTGAGAGCAAGATGGAAGACGTGGGTGAGTTGATCTATCAATTAGAGAAATAGGAGAGGTTTTCATGAAATCACTATCAACACTCCAGCTATGCTTTTTTCTGGTTTTGGGTCTAGTACTCTTAACATCATGTTCTGAATCGCAGGAGACCTCGCCTGCATTGGCCCAGGGAAATCAGAATGATCAATCTATGGCCGATGTAGGAGAAATTACAACCAATCCATTTTTTGAAAAAAGCCCTCTTTATCTCAATTACCCGCCTTTCGATCGTATAGAAAACAGTCACTATTTGCCTGCATTCGAACGGGGTATGGAGGAACAGCTTGCTCAGCTCAGCTTGATCGTCAATCAAGCAAGTGCACCTACATTTGAAAACACGATTATTCCATTGGAGTTGTCTGGGCAGCTACTGAGCCGAGTAGCCACGGTATTCTTCAGTATGTCCGGTGCGCACACCAATGAGGATATTCGTGAATTGGAGCAGGAATTGGCACCCCAATTAGCCGCGCATAATGACAAGATTTTGTTGAATCGGGCATTGTTTGACCGAATTAATGTATTGCAGGAACAGCGTGAAGAATTACAACTAGATGCTCAGTCCTTGCGACTATTGGAGCAATATCACGTGGATTACGTGAGAGCGGGTGCCGCACTTACTTCGCAGCAACAGGATAAGATGCGAGAGACAAATACAGAGATTGCCGTATTGCGGACGCAGTACCGGCAAAACATCCTAAGCGAGGTGAATGACTTAGCCATCGTGGTGGATTCGCGAGAAGAATTGACTGGCATGAGTGAGGTGTTAATCACGGCTGCTCAAAACGAGGCTGAATCTCGTGAACTATTAGGAAAATTTGTCATTCCTTTGTTAAACACCAGTGGGCAGCCTAGCCTTGCCAGTTTGCAGAACAGGACTCTTCGCGAGCGAATTCATACTACATCGCTTTCTAGAGGAAGCCGAGGAGGGGAGTTTGATAACAGGCAGATACTCTCCGACGTCCTGCGCTTGCGTGCTGAGCGTGCCCAGCTATTAGGTTACTCCAGCCATGCAGAGTACACGCTGGAAGATACCACTGCAGGTTTGGTCGAGGCGGTAAATCAGCGATTGGCGCAACTTGCGCCAGCGGCGGTAGCCAATGCAAGAGTTGAGGCGGCCGATCTGCAGAAGATGATCGAAGACGATGGCTTAGACTTTGAGCCTAAGGCTTGGGATTGGCCATTCTATTCAGAGAAATTGCGTGTTGCTCGCTATCAATTCGATGAGAGTCAGTTGCAACCTTATTTGGAGATAGATAATGTTTTACGGAGAGGCGTATTTTTCGCAGCCGAGAAGCTCTATGGAATTACATTCAGCGAGCGATTCGATCTGCCTGTCTATCAGGAAGATGTGCGGGTGTTCGAAGTCTTTGATAACGATGGCGAAACCCTCGCGCTATTTCTAATGGACCCGTATGCGAGATCCACTAAGCGAGGCGGTGCGTGGATGAACTCCTATGTATCCCAGAATGCTATGCTCGGCACAACACCGATAGTGGCGAATCACCTTAATATTACTCAGCCGCAAACCGGTGACGCAACACTTCTTACCTTCGATGAAGTGACAACAATGTTTCATGAGTTTGGTCATGCTTTACATGGGATGTTTTCCAGCGTCGAGTATCCCTATTTTTCTGGAACGAGCGTGCCTCGAGATTTTGTCGAGTATCCCTCGCAGGTAAATGAGATGTGGGCTACTTGGCCGGAGATATTGGAGAATTATGCTGTGCACTTCCAGACTGGTGAACAGATGCCCCTTGAATTGTTGGACAAGGTCTTGGCTACGCAAAAGTTTAACCAAGGGTTCGCGACTACCGAGTATCTCGCCGCGTCGATTCTGGATCAGGCACTGCATCAGCTATCACCTGAACAGATCCCTTCTGCAGACGAGATGGTCGATTTCGAAAACCAGGCATTGAAGCGCGCAGGTATAGCGCTGGATACGGTACCGCCACGTTATCGAAGCACGTATTTCTCTCATATTATGGGTGGCTATTCGGCAGGATACTATTCCTATATATGGAGTGAGGTTCTAGATGCTGACAGCGTCGAATGGTTTAAGGAGAACGGTGGTCTGCTTAGAGAGAACGGTGATCATTTTAGACAGACGCTGCTTTCGCGAGGAGGAAGCGAAGAGGCTATGTCTCTTTTTCGAACTTTTCGGGGAAGGGATGCCAATATCGCACCTCTATTAGAGCGAAGAGGCTTGAACTAATTCTTCAGGCAACTCGGTGCTTGCCGGCACTGGGTTTAACTCCACTCAGATGCAGTAATAGCAGGCTGAGCTCAACCCAGGGGTTCGCTTTGGAAAGCCCCTTGATGCTTTGATCGATCAGGCGACTATGGTCTAAGAGTTCCCAAACACTCTGGGTATCGAGTCGAGCTAATGCTGCAGCTACTGCCTGCTTGCGGTTGTACCAAACCCGCGCTGATTGAATGATAGTGTTGACACCTTGCCCTTCACGTTTCTTTTCTAGCATTGGCAGCAACGTTCTCAATTCTCGGCAGATTGCATTCAAAATAATGAGGGGAAAAATGCCTTCGTTCTTTAGGCCAGTCAGCATCTTTTGCGCCCGGCTTACCTCGCCGAGTAAGGCGGCGTCTATTAATTGATAGGCGTTGTAGCGAGAACTATCTGCGACCACTTGCATAACCGTTTTAGCATCCAGTCGTACAGTGTTTTTACCCGTAGCTGAAGCAAGAAGTTTTAGCTTCTCGATTTCTTGCATGGCAGCTAGTAAGTTCCCCTCAACCTTATCCACGAGTAAATGGACCGCCTCGTTGTCTGCCTGAATCCCTTCGCGCCGAAGCCTTTGCTCTAGCCAAGCAGAAAGCTCCTCTGTTTTGATTGGCCAAATCTGTACGAAAGCGCCATGCCTCTCGATTTCAGTGAACCACTTGGTTTTCAGTGTGGCTGCGTCTAATTTCGGTCCGCTTAACAAGATGAGGTAGTCGGGATTGAGTTCGTTAAGATAGTGTTGGATCGCCTTCTTGCCAGCGTCCTCCAATTTGGCGGTCGAAAGTCGTAGCTCTATGATTTTTTTCTCTGCAAACAAAGAAAGGTTTCCGGTCGACTGCAAAAACTGGCCCCAGTCGAAGCTCTTATCGACATTGAGGACTTCTCTTTCACTGTATCCGTTCTCTCTATACCGAGTTCGAATCAGGTCTGCAGCCTCTTGCATCAGCAAAGGCTCATCGCCGCTCAGCCAGTACAGAGGTAGGTTGTTGTTACTGAGGGTTCGGGAAAGTTGTTCTGGCTTTATTTTCATAGTAGCCAGGTATTCTAAATGGAGTTGATGGCAGCTAAGCGCCGCATCATCTGGTTGATCAGCTCTCGGCGCATTTCCGCAGAAATGATCTCCGCCTCTTCTTGATTGCCGCTGATATTCTCGACATCTTGAAAGTAGGTTCTCTCTACAAATAGCGTTTCAGGCTCTAACAGGGTCTGCTCATCTAATAATAGCGCCATGTCTACCGATAGGCGCAACTCGATCTGCGCAGCTCGCGCTCGGGGATTGATAGTTACCGGCCTGGAGACAAGCGATTCATTCGCAATTCCTAGCAGAGTTATATTTGAATCTGCCTCATCTAGATTTACGAGAGTGACATTCACGTCAGCACCATCGAGGCTGCGATGCAGTAGCCGAGCTAGCTCGCTATTGGGTTGCTCGCTATAAAATTGAAGTTCACTAAAGTTGACAGAGAGAACATCACTTCCACGCAGGCTAAATCCGCAGTTGCTGAGAGCTAGCAATAGCGTCGAAAGGACAAGTGTTCTGAGTACAAAGCCTTGGCTCATGAGTTTTCCTACATTCAGTTAGCGACGATATTGACCAAGCGGCCGGGGACAACGATAACTTTCCGGATAGTGCCGCCCGCTATAAAACGTTTGACAGCCTCATTGTCTAGCGCCAATTTCTCTAGCTCTTCTTTGCTGACATCTTTCGCTACTTCCACCTTGTCGCGCAATTTCCCATTTACCTGCAGCACTACAGTGATTGAACTCTCGATTAAGGCTGATTCATCTACTTGGGGCCAGGAAGCATTCATTACCGTTCCTTCATGGCCTAGGTGCTGCCATAGCGCATGGCAGAAATGCGGCACGATTGGGGACAGCATTAGGATTGCAGTCTCCAAAGATTCTTGTATGACCATTTTGTCATTCTCGCTATCGTAGGAATCAGTAAAACGGGTAACCGTGTTTAACAATTCCATAGTGGCTGCGATGGCGGTGTTGAACGTGTGTCGTCGACCGTAGTCGTCTGTGACTTTCTGTAAGGTCTGATGGGTTTTTCGGCGCAGCTTGATCTGTTCTTCGTTGAGTTTAAGGCTGGAAAAACCTTCCAGTGGTATTGGCTTATGATTCGCAACGATCTTCCAGAGTCTCTTTAGGAAGCGAAAGCTGCCTTCTACGCCGCTATCTGACCATTCGAGTGACTGATCGGGGGGCGATGCAAACATGGTGAACATGCGCACAGTGTCCGCTCCGTACTTCTCGATCAGTGGAAGTGGGTCGACCGTGTTGCCCTTTGACTTCGACATCTTGCTGCCGTCTTTTAGCACCATGCCTTGGGTCAGTAGATGCTTAAATGGTTCGTCGGAGTTCACCAGTCCTTCGTTACGCATAAGCTTATGAAAGAAGCGCGCGTACAGTAAATGCAAGATGGCGTGCTCGATACCGCCGATGTATTGATCAACCGGAAGCCAGTAGTCTGCGCGCTCGTCTAACATGCTTTTATCTTGATCGCGGCTGGCGTAGCGCGCGTAATACCAGGACGACTCCATGAACGTATCGAAGGTGTCAGTCTCTCGCTTCGCCTTCGACTTGCACTGAGGGCAATCAACATCTACGAAGTCTTTTAGTTTGCCTAAAGGTGAACCGCTAGCGTCTATCTCCACATCTACAGGCAGAATGACAGGCAAGTCGTCATCGGGTACCGCCACAGAGCCGCAATTCTCACAGTTGATTATGGGAATAGGAGCGCCCCAATAGCGCTGGCGGGATACGCCCCAGTCACGCAGGCGGAAGTTGATCTTCTTATGCCCTTGCTTACGTTCACTTAGGTGACTCTCTATAGCCGCGAACGCTGCCACGAAATCTAGGCCGTCAAAATTCCCTGAGTTTATAAGTGTTCCTTTCTCCGTGAAGGCCTCGGCTTCTAGATCACAGCTTTGCCCACTGTTGCTTGGCTGGATTACCTGTCGAATAGGAAGTTGATATTTCTTTGCGAATTCCCAATCGCGCTGATCGTGTGCGGGTACCGCCATTACAGCACCAGATCCATAGCTCATGAGCACAAAGTTAGCTAGAAAGATCGGCAGTTCTTCGCCACTAATAGGATGAATTGCCTTTAGGCCGGTATCTATTCCGGTCTTCACCATGGTGGCCATCTCTGCTTCGGCGACTTTGATATTGCCCTGTTGTTCGATGTATTGCGCTAACTGTGGATTTGATTCAGCAGCCTTGCTCGCTAGCGGATGCTGCACGGCGAGCGCCACATAGGTTACGCCCATCAGGGTATCTGGTCTTGTGGTGTAGACGCTTAGCTTCTTTAGCGATTCGTCGCTTTCCCTCGCAACCGTAAAATCTAGCTCGACGCCTTCTGAGCGGCCGATCCAATTCGCCTGCATGGTACGGACTTTCTCCGGCCATCCATCCATGTCCTCTAGCCCATCCAAAAGCTCTTGGGCGAAGTCGGTGATCTTGATGAACCATTGGGGAATTTCGCGACGCTCGACAACTGCGCCTGAGCGCCAGCCACGTCCGTCGAGTACTTGCTCGTTAGCCAGTACGGTCTGATCTACTGGATCCCAATTTACTTCCGATGATTTCTTGTATACCAGCCCTTTCTTGAAGAGGCGCGTGAAGAACCATTGTTCCCAACGGTAATAGTCAGGGTGGCAAGTAGCAATCTCTCGACTCCAGTCGTAGGCATAACCAAGCCGCTTTAGCTGTTCGCGCATGTAGTCGATGTTGCTATAAGTCCATTTGGCAGGTGGTACTTCATTTTGAATGGCTGCGTTCTCAGCAGGGAGTCCGAAGGCATCCCATCCCATTGGCTGTAGTACATTCTTACCGAGCATCCGCTGGTAGCGCGAGATTGCATCGCCGATGGAGTAATTTCGCACATGGCCCATGTGCAGATGCCCGCTTGGATACGGGAACATAGACAGGCAGTAAAACTTTTCTAGGGACGTGTCTTCGCTGACTTTAAAACTTTCGTGTTCTTGCCAATAGATTTGCGCCTCAGCTTCTACTGCCTGAGGAGGATACTGTGGGTCGATGCTGCTCATTTGATCTCTAACTATGTGAATTAACTGGATTTATTTAGGGCGTTGCGAGGTCTGCAAGCATACCGCAGACCGCTCTCAACAGGTAGAGGCGGGAGTAAAATACTTGTCCGAATTGCCTATTCCTGATCAGGCGTTTTAGTAGATTTGACCTTGATCAATTTTATCTGTCGACTGTCGGCATTCAAAACGGTTATCAAGAATTTGCCAATTGTAATCGTTTCACCGCGCTCAGGAATATGCCCAAATTGTTGCAGTACGAGCCCGCCAACGGTGATGAATTCTTGGTCGCTGAATGCGGTGGCGAAGTAGTCATTGAATTCATCGACCGGAGTTAATGCCTTGACGATGTAATTCTCTTCGTCGAATTTCTTGATATAGCTGTCATCGTCTACATCATACTCGTCTTCGATCTCACCTACGATTTGCTCTAGAACGTCCTCGATGGTAACTGCGCCGCAGACACTGCCATATTCATCTATGACGATTGCCATGTGTTGGCGCGTTTCGCGAAACTCTCTTAACAGTACATTCAGACGTTTGCTCTCGGGGACAAAGGTGGCGGGCCGAATGACATCTTTGATTTGAAACTTCTCTGCAGCGTTATTTAGCATAAGTGGCAACAGGTCTTTGGCTAGAAGA
>Ga0308015_10000281_pt1 | contig 25193 bp, 27 predicted proteins | sample Neamet231_FD_203128 | JGI IMG/M metagenome (GOLD analysis project Ga0308015, IMG submission 203128) | Marine microbial communities from water near the shore, Antarctic Ocean - #231 | ecosystem: Environmental > Aquatic > Marine > Unclassified | place: Southern Ocean | collected 2014-07-28
CGTAAGATTGACTCTAAGTTCTTGCATGTTGGATATACTAAACGGCAAATGAGTCTCCTTGAATTTCACGTACAAGCGATCCTTTTCAACTCTTTCAGAATAAGCAATCTCTTCTCCGATGTATTTAGATTCGTGGACGTCGTGACTTAGAACGAGTAAGAAAAGTGGGCATTGATCGATTGTCTTTGCGATATCCTTCTTCCAACTTTCGGTGCCTGACTCTAGGTTCGTGTCTATCCAAACCTTATATTTACCCGAGGCTCTGAGAATTCGCACAAGCCCTAGTGTGGACTTTTCAGCATCGTTCCTCGAATAGCTGACATACCATAAAACTGATTCTTGCATTCCCCGAGGGCTCCATTCGAATTATCGGAATCTACATTTTCCCGACGCAGTGAAGACACCTCCATTGACACAGGTCTACTAAAAATCCTCCGCAACCAAGAATTCATTTATCGTCCGGCGAACATTGTATTGAGAATCAAAGTATAGCGTCTTGATTGTTAATCAAGACGCTATACTGGAAGCTGTCATAAATATCAGTTGTTTTCGGTTAGTTTCTTAGCGAAAAAATCCATGACCGGCGTAGGACTGATCCCAGCTCGTCATCATTCACAATATCGGCTAGGAAAGCGGGCTGTTCGTTCAGAATGCTCTTTGCCGCGAAATCGCAATTAGCTTAAGACCTAATGTGGACCAGACCAGCCTGCCCATAAAGCCCCGCCCCTTATGTAGCTCTATTGCTATGGTACGATACGTGCAACAGCGCAAAATTTTCCTGATATTTTAGGGCATTAGCAGATTTCCTATTCAACACTCTATAACGGATGTGGACGGAGTAATGGCGAAGCAAAAGTTCTATGTAGTATGGGCGGGAAAAAACACAGGTATATTCAATAACTGGCCGGAAGTACAAAAGTCCGTTATTGGCTATAAAGGGGCCAAGCACAAGAGCTTCCCTACCCTGGCTGAGGCCGAAGCAGCTTTCAGTAAAGCCCCCGAGCAAACCAGGGCCTCATCAAGCCCCGCTAAGGTGTCAAAAAATTCCACAAGCACTACAGTGACGTCCATAGCCATGGACACGCTCTTCGACGTCCATATATTCTCTGATGGCGGTTGCGACCCTAACCCGGGAGAGGCGGCATCTGGAGTTGCGGTGTATGAATCCGGCAGCCTTAGAAACCTCTATCACGGCCTTTATGACCCTAATGGTACTAACAACACAGCAGAGCTGAATGCTCTCCACCAAGCCATGCTGCTTGCTGAGAGGGAGCTAAAGCAAGGTAAGAAAGTTCAGATACTTTCTGACTCCACCTACTCAGTGAATTCAATGACACTCTGGGGGGAAGGCTGGAAGCGCTCTGGCAGGTTGTTTGGCAAGGGCAAGGTTTTAGCCAATCGAGAACTCATAGCCCAGATGTTAGAGGTTTACATCGAGATAGCTGCGCACATCAACTTAGTCCACGTGAAAGCTCACATCGGTATTGAAGGAAATGAACTTGCAGACAGGATGTGTACCTTAGCTATTCGGGGAAAGGTTGTTAATTTTGAGCCGCTTGAAGAGCCCGATATCGCTGCACTATTAGCAGTGGATAGTTGTTAAATTTGCATACCTCTTCTAGCGACCGTGCAGACAGGTCTTCTAAAAAATCTTAGTTTTCTCCTAAGAGCTGCTAGGTCACTACAAAGGTACTAGTTATTAATAGAAGAAGAGGAAGAACAACTCTTTAATGGACGCTCTAAGGAGCCACAGGGATTGGTATTACAAAGAGTTACGAACAAAGAAGAAATTGGTGGGGCGTGTGCGACTTGAACGCACGACCAATTGGTTAAAAGCCAACTGCTCTACCAACTGAGCTAACGCCCCAATGAGAGGGCGCCATAGTACTATCATAATAAAAAAAGACAAGTCATGACGGACACTTTTTAACCTCAAATTGACTATTCTCACTCTTGATAGCGTGTCGGGTCCTCTACTTCTGCTTTTTCGAAGCCACTAGCTCGAAATCTGCAGCTATCACACTGACCACAGGCTCTGCCTTCGGAGTCCGCCTGATAACAAGATACGGTTGTGCCATAGTCCACAGACAGGCCAGCGCCTGTCTTGATAATTTCCGCTTTAGTTAAATCGATCAGCGGCGTTTCCAAACTGATTACCGCGCCTTCAACTCCTACTTTCGTCGCCAAATTAATGAGTGTCTGAAATGCCTCGATGTACTCAGGCCGACAGTCGGGATACCCCGAATAGTCCAGCGCGTTCACCCCGATAAAAATCGCATCCGCATTCAGTACTTCGGCCCAGGCTAAAGCGTAGGATAAGAATACTGTGTTTCTAGCTGGCACATAGGTCACAGGAATCCCCACTGACTCTTGTTCCGGAACCGATATGCCTGTATCTGTAAGCGCAGACCCGCCAATGGCAGCCATATTTAGCTCGATGACCTTGTGCTCCAACACGTTCCCAGTCTCAGCTACGCACCTTGCAGCTATGAGTTCACTGCTAGCCCTCTGCCCGTAGTCAAAACTGAGCGCATAACATTCGAAACCACGATCTTTAGCAATGGCGAGGCAGGTTGCCGAATCCAACCCGCCCGAAACCAAAACTACTGCTCTGTTTCTCTTTAGTGCTGTCATACGTACCCGGCGAGACTCACTTGCCTGCAACCGAACCCCATATCTGTTTATGTAATTGCATCTGCATGCGGATTCTTAGTTTGTCCCTCAAGATCCATTCAGCTAACTGCGCCGGCTCTATCTCTTCAAACGAAGGCGAAAAGAGTATTTCATCCACCTTAGCCCTTAGGTCGTATTGATCAAGCTTAGCTTTAGACCACAGGTAGTCTTTCTCATCGCAGATCACGAACTTTACTTGGTCGCTAGGCTTCAGGAATGCGATGTTCTCATAGCGGTTTTTTTCAACCTCTTGCGATGCAGGCGTCTTTAGGTCCATAACAATCGAAACTCTTTTATCGACTTGTTCGATGGGCATTGCTCCACTAGTTTCTAGCGAGACGTTATAGCCTGCATCACACAACTGCTCCAGCAGCGACAGACAGTTTGGCTGCGCCAAAGGCTCCCCTCCTGTTACCGTCACATATTCACAACTGTATTCTTCTAACACTGCTTTTATGGCATCCAACTGCATGACCTCGCCGCCGTCGAAAGCATAAGCTGTATCGCAGTATTGGCAGCGAAGTGGACAGCCCGTTAAGCGTACGAATACGGTCGGAATACCCACAGTTTTCGACTCACCTTGCAACGAATGAAATATCTCAGTGATACGTAGAGTGCTTGTGGGGCTCATTGTGCTGTCTCTTGAAAACAATAACTGCGACTATCCCGCCACGCAAAATGCGCTGCGCATAGCCTTCTTCCGAGTATTTTCTGGAATCTGATTATTTAATTAGTCGAGGGATAGTAGCCGGGTATCCGCTAAGTTAGCGACACCGGTATTAGGAAACCTTCTTCTTATGTCACTCAATAGCCGCCTTGCTTCAGAGATGTTTCCCATGCCTTCGTAAGCAAGCGCCAGCCCATAGAGAGCATCTGGTAGCTTCGCCGAATCTTGATGTTGATTTCCGATCACCTCATAAGACTCTACCGCCTCTCTGTATCGATCCAAGTAGAGATAGGCCTGCCCTTTCCAATAGTGCGCGTTGGCGACGAAACGGCCTTGGGGGTAGATGCTCAAGTACTGATCGAATTCTGCTATCGATAGATCGAAATTACTCTTAATTACCGAGTCATAGGCCATCTGATAAAGCTGCTGTTCGCTGAGTACCGCTGGTTCTAATGTACCTCTTCCTATGTTTCGCGTAGCCGGTGCTACGTTAAGAGTAGTTGCAGGTGACAACAGTTGCGACTGTGCCCGCCCCTGCGATGGAGAAACAGAACCTGGACGAGTATTAGAGATTGATCTTTGGATTAGTGGTGTTGTATTACTGGTCGGCGCCACCGCTGTGCTGCCGCCAGGAGTAGTTCTATCCACTGCGACGGGCGCAGCAATCGATGCACTAGATTCGAGGCCACTCAATCTGTCATCGACATTCGTATAGCGACCGAGAGAATCGCGCTGCATTTTTCGCAGCTCAAAGCTCTGCTCCTCAACCATCGCTCTTAGAGACTGAACCTCGGTCTGCAGATCACCAATCTGATCGAGCAGGAGCGACATTGCATCATTATTGTTGCCGGCTATCGGGGCTGAACGAGCTTGCCCGGGAGTGAAAGGCTGTGATTCAACTACTGAACCAACCCCTTGAGCTACAACGGACGAACTAAGCAGGCTTGCACAAAAGACAATATGCAGCTTACGCGTTGCAGCCTTCAGAGTGTGATTCATAGTTTGTTACTACCACGTAGTTAAGTGCTTATTGAGAAACAACTTCTACGCGACGATTACGGCTATAAGCATTGTTGCTTTGGCCAGCTTGCGCAGGTTGTTCTTCACCGTAGCTAACCACTTCAATCTGCGAACGCGAGGCGCCATTCACAATTAGGTAGTTAAGAACGCTGTTTGCACGACGCTCGCCCAAGGCTAGGTTATATTCGCGCGTACCGCGCTCATCGCCATGGCCTTCAAGACGAATGCTTTTACTGGAATTTTCAGCAAGATCGCGGGCGTGAAAAGAAAGAGTCTCACGGTCCGCTGGCTTAAACTCTGCGATATCGAAATCAAAGTAGAATACAGTCTGACGCAGAGCATTCTCAGCTCGAATCTCTTCTTGAGTCAGCTGACCCGAGGTCGAACCTGGGTTTGTGCGCGCGGAGCCATTATTCGACGAGCCGCTGCTTGAAGAGCCTTCGCCGTCCATTGCACCCTCTTCTTCAGTATCGCTGGTTGAACTACATGCCACCAAGGCAAATAGTGAGATAGCCATAAGGCCGATTTTAATTGTCTGTATGCTTTCCTTTATCACTCTTTGAGTCCTCCAAAGACTTAAATCGTTATCTAAAAAAATCTGCTACTTTTAGTGATTCAACTGCTTAATTTAGGAACGGAGACCAGGCTGGCTCCCGCACATCGCCCTGCGTGGATGGTAAACGGAACCTCACCGCCCCGTCAATGGATACGGCATCTAGCACCCCTCTTCCATTGAATTTCGTGGCATACATTATCATGCTGCCGTTCGGTGCAATACTGGGTGATTCGTCTAAAGAAGTGTTCGTCAATGTTATGACTCTCAAAGTTTCGATATTGAGCACCGCAATCTGATAATTCGGGTCTTGGCGCGTCTCGCGACGGACATGCACAAGATTCACCCCATCTGGCAGAAACTTGGCGTTAAGGCATTGAAAACAATCATAAGTTAGGCGCTCTACATTGAAAGAGCTGGCTCCCAGCTCGATCTGGTAAATTTGCGGCTGACCGGTGCGTTCTGACATGAATACAATAGATTTACTATCGGCAGTCCAGCTAGGCTCTGTATCAATTAATGGATGATCCGTAACCCTGATTAACTGATTAGTCGTGAGGTCTTGCACATAGATATCCGGGCTGCCGTCTTTGGACAGCACCATGGCAAGCTTAGTGCCGTCAGGCGACCATTCGGGCGAACTGTTTAAGTTCGGGTAGTTAGTTATCTGACGCCTATCGCCCGTGGCGATATTTTGAATATAGATCCGCGGCAGCTCGGTCTCGAACGAGACGTAGGCGACGTCTCTTCCGGTCGGCGACCAGCTAGGCGACATAATGGGCTCTACAGACTCCAACAATATCTGCGCGCGCTGCCCATCGTAGTCTGCTTTCTCTAGGCGAAAATTTGTTCTTTCAGAATTCATGTATTCGGCAACGACATACAATATTTCGCTGGTGAAGGCGCCACGTGTACCGGTTACCTGCTCAAATACTACGTTGCTTATCTCGTGCGCTATGTCACGAAGCTGAGTCACGCTTCCTGTCAGAACTTCGCCTGCAAGTTTTATCTCACGGTTGATGTCAAAAAATTCGTACTGCACTTGAACTAGTTGACTGCCAGGTGCTCTATCGATCTTCCCAACCAATAGATAGTCCTGAGCCAAGATGCGCCAATCGCGGTAAAATACTTCCTGCTCTTCACTAGGCATGCTGAGCATGCTCGAACGAGACAGAGGACTAAATTCGCCAACCTGCTCCAAGTCGTTCATAACTATCTGTGAAATATTTTCACTTAACACACCATTCCCCTGCCAAGAAAAAGGCACAACGGCGATAGGGATTGGATTGTCCGAGCCCTGCGTGATCTGAATGCTTAGTTCCGCATTCGCGGAAAAAGACAACAGGAACAGACTGCCCACAAGAAAGCAATGTAGCGATTTTTGTAAATTCAATTCAGTAGATCCTCGGGTTGGAATATCAGTGAAAGAGACCTGAAATTCTCATTAAACACATTAGAAGGCAATGCCTGTAATTCTCTGAACGGTGCTGCACTATAAACTGCATTCTCCGCTGATCTGTCGAAGGCTGGGTCACCACTTGACTCGGTAATAACAGCATCAATTAGCTCACCTGTTGGCAACATTCTAATCTGCAATATCGCCCGCATACCATTCCTGGCACTCGGAGGCCTTGACCAGACACTCTGAACTGCCTGTTGAATTATCGCCATACCACTCTGTACCATTTCAAATTCTGAGCTGGCGAGTTCGACAGCAGCAGCGTTCGCGGCATCTTCCTGCCTCTGTCTTTCTCTATCTCGGCTCTCTTGTTGACGCTGCGCTTCTGCTAATTCACGCTGCCTGCGCAGCTCTTCCTCACTACGCTCAATCTCCTCACGCTCGCGCACAAGTTGATCAGCATCTAGCCTTTGCTGCTCCTGATGTTGCCGCAAGGAAGCCAGCTCTCTCGCCTTTCTTTGTTCTTGTGCCCTCGCGTCTGCCTGCTCCTGCCTCTGCGCCTCTGCAGCTTCAGCTTCCTGCGCGACCTCCCGTTCTCGAGTCCTCTGTTGTTGCTGCTGCCGCTCCAAACGCTTGCGCTCGTTTGCAACCTGTGGATTCTCTTGAATCAGCAATGCCTTCACCACAGTAGGCTGAACTAATTCCAATGCCTCTGGGCTTCTGCTGCTCTGCAGATATAACAACAACGCCAAAATTACGCTGTGAAAAGTCACGGCAACAACTACCGAGAGCGGGTAGCCGTTGTAGATCACAATATTGTGAAAAGAGTCTTTCATTTGCCCTAGATAGAGCCGAGGGGCTGTGTAATAAAATTAGGGTTCGCGACCCCGGCTGCCTGCAACGTTGTGATCAGGTTTACCATCAAACCCCAACCTGCTTTTGTATCACCCTCTACCAGAACTTGTATAGTCGGATTAGCATTGGTGATGATGCCGACCTGCTGCCCTAAGGTTTCCAAAGTTACCGCCTGGCGATCTTCTCCCGTCGCCCCGACGCTGATGAAATAGTCACCCTCAGCAGTAAGCGAAACAACCAGGGATTCTAGGTTCTCATCGATTGCCAATGGCTCGTTATTCGCCTCCGGTAATTCCACCTCGATACCCTGATTGAGCAATGGAGCGGTCACCATGAAAACCACAAGCAACACCAGCATCACGTCAATAAAAGGCACGACGTTAATCTCACCCATTGGTTTCCGTTTCTTACGGACAATTGTATCCATCAAGCAAACCTATTCAGTAGCTGCGCTTATTCACTATGTATCTGCCGATGCAGAATGCTTGAGAATTCGTCGGTAAAGGTAATGTAGCTGCCGGTTATGTTATCGACACTCGCGGTATATCGGTTGTATACAACCACCGCTGGAATCGCTACGAACAGTCCCATGGCGGTGGCGATAAGCGCCTCGGCAATGTCAGGCGCTATAACCTGCATCGTTACCTGAGCCTGACTGGCGAGCCCAATAAACGAATTCATGATACCAATAACAGTACCAAATAGGCCGATGTAAACTGAGACTGAAGCGACCGTTGCGAGAAACGGCAGGTGCTTCTCTAGCTTCTCTTCTTCTCTGGAGTAGGCCACACGCATCGCTCTCTGTGCACCTTCCATAACCGCTTCCTTGTCCATGGTGGGCTGCTGGCGCAAACGCATAAATTCTTTGAATCCAGCGCGAAAGATACTTTCCATGCCAACGACTGGAATATCCTCCTTCTGCATCTGACTCCCTTCTTTATAAAGCTGACTCAGATCCATGCCAGACCAGAAACGGTGTTCGAAACTAAGCACTCCCTTAGAGGCGGACGACAGCACCATCGCACGCTGAAATATCATCACCCAGGAAACTATCGAAAGCCCGAGCAATGTAAGCAGCACTAACTGCACTGGCAGACTTGCTTCCAAAATTAGTTGAGTAGGTGTAATCCCTGCGATCACTATCGTTCTCCATTTGGGTATCTGTTGCAGATAACCCACGATCGACCTACGCCGCAGGTCGATGTATTTAATTCGCGCGGATTGAACTCCCGCTGCCTATTACTATGACAACTACTATGATTATGACAATCAAAACCCGCAGGAAATCCGTGTCATCTAAGGGATTATTCGGCCAAAACGGCAAATAGTTTTGTGAAAAGGCATTTAACTCACTAAATGTAACCGCTGAGAGGTAAATCGAGTCATCGCGGGGATGAATCATGACTAAATCGTGGCAATAGGGGGTAAAGCGAGAATATGGCCCAGCGCGAGCACCCCAGAGAAAGTCCCAGTCAATCCTGCTCGGGTTGAGCCTGTCCTTGGTTGTAGATGTCTGCCATCTGCTCAGACGGTTTGAGGCCGAAATGACGATAGGCAAACTGGGTGACTACACGCCCACGTGGCGTGCGCATGATGAAGCCCTGCTGTATCAAATAAGGCTCCAGCACATCCTCGATCGTGTCGCGCTCTTCGCTGATCGCCGCCGCGAGACTGTCGATGCCAACCGGGCCACCTTCGAACTTTTCGATCATGGTCATCAACAGACGCCGATCCATGTGGTCGAACCCATTCTTATCGATGCTTAGCATATCCAGAGCTAGGCCCGCCGTTTCCAAGTTTACTTCGCCATTAGCCTTCACTTCAGAATAGTCTCGAACTCTGCGCAGCAATCGATTCGCAATGCGCGGCGTGCCTCGCGAGCGCTTAGCGATCTCTGCAGCGCCCAATTCGTCGGTCTTAGTACCTAAGATTTTTGCAGAACGACTCACGATATGAGTCAATTCTTCTACCGAATAGAACTCTAGGCGCTGAATGATGCCAAAGCGATCTCGTAGTGGTGAAGTGAGAAGACCAGCTCGGGTGGTTGCGCCAACCAGAGTAAAGGGGGGAAGGTCCAACTTGATCGAACGCGCCGCAGGGCCTTCGCCAATCATGATATCTAACTGATAGTCTTCCATCGCAGGATAGAGTATCTCTTCGATTACCGGGCTCAATCGATGAATCTCATCGATAAATAGCACGTCGCCCTCATCTAGGTTGGTTAACATTGCCGCCAGATCACCAGCCTTTTCGAGCACGGGACCCGAAGTCGCCTTTATTGAGACCTGAAGCTCATTCGCGATGATGTTCGCGAGCGTAGTCTTTCCCAGACCTGGAGGACCGAATATCAGCGTATGGTCGAGCGGCTCTTCGCGATTGCGAGCGGCACTAATGAAGATGTCCATCTGCTCTTTGACGTCAACCTGCCCGACATAGTCCGTCAAGACCAAGGGTCGTATGGCACGGTCACCCGATTCTTCTACCGGGACCGTCTGAGGCGAGATGAGTCTATCTTCTTCCATTCTAATTCTGATTCCGTATCGTTCTAACGATCAATGTTTACTTAAACGATTAAGCCATACTCTTCAGTGAGTGCCGAATTAGTTCTTCCGAACCTGCAATCTCTGGATTTGACTTTAATACTTGAGCAATAGCATGAGCTGCCTGTTGAGGCTTATACCCAAGAGAGATTAGCGCCGTTTCTGCATCATTCGTAATTGAAGGGGAAGCAGATGATAAGACGTCGCCACTTACCGTATCCGCCTCACCGTCCCAGTCTTTTAAACGATCACGCATTTCTATCAACAATCGCTCTGCGGTCTTCTTGCCGATGCCGGGCATCTTAACCATTGCATTGATATCGTTGCTACGCACAGCTCTCACAAATTCGTTTGCTTCCATGCTGGATAGAATGCCCAGGGCCATCTTCGGACCCACGCCATTGACCTTAATTAGCGATCTAAACATCGACTTGTCTTTCTCTTCAAAAAAACCATAGAGCAATTGAGCGTCTTCACGCACGACAAAGTGCGTGTGCAGGGTTAATTCTTTTCCTAGATCGGGCAGTTGGTAGAGTGTACTCATGGGCACCTGCACTTCGTAGCAAATGCCAGCCACATCGATCTGAATTTCCGGGGGTTTTTTGTCGACTAGAATGCCGCGTATTCTTCCTATCACGTGAATCTCTTCCTGCTAAATGATTTTGCACCGGCCATGCGGATCAGACTAGCTTCGGTATTGGCATGACAGATAGCAACTGCGAGCGCATCCGCTGCATCTTCGGCTATGTTATCACTTATCGCCAGAAGCGCTTTAACCATGTGCTGAACTTGCAGCTTGTCCGCGCCGCCAGAACCAACCACGGCCTGCTTAACTTTGCGGGCCGAGTATTCCGCGACAGGAAGATCATGTGAAAGACAGGCGACCATAGCGCTACCCCTTGCCTGACCGAGCTTTAATGCGGAGGCTGCATTCTTGCCCATAAATACGTCTTCAACGGCCGCCTGCTGCGGAGAGTATTCCTCTATCACTTGGCAGATTTCTGAAAATATGATTTTTAGGCGTTCAGGCAGAGGCGCGCTGCTTGTTTTGACACAGCCGCAGTGAATGTACTCCAGTTTATTACCGACAGAATTAATCAGGCCATAGCCCGTGATACGGGAACCGGGATCGATGCCGAGAATTATGGCCATTTTGTTCCTCAGTCTGGGTGCTCGAGAACAGGCAACGCTCAATGGATGCTATGCCTGCTTCGATGCTTGACAGGCGTGCTTGTTTAACTCTTGTTCTAGCTAAAGTTGGGCAGCTATCTCATCCGAGATATTGGCATTGTGGTAGACATTCTGAACATCGTCTAAGTCTTCCATAAGATCGATTAGATGCACTAGTGTCTCGGCAGAATTCAGATCGAGATCAGCTTCTGTTGATGCCAACATGGTCATCTCTGCAGAATTCGCCTTAATACCAGCCCCATTGAGAGCATCTTGCACGGCACCGAAGGTTTCCAGCGTCGTCATCACATCGATACTGCTATCTTCATTGGTCACGATGTCATGCGCGCCCGCGTCCAGAGCAACTTCCATGATCTTCTCTTCGCTACACCCTGCGGGAAAGCTAATAATACCAGTCCGTACGAATAGATAGGCCACGGAGCCGTTGGTTCCAAGGGTGCCACCGAATTTTGTAAAGGCGTGACGCACCTCGGCAACGGTGCGGTTCTTATTGTCGGTCAACGTTTCGACGAGCACAGCAGTTCCGCCTGGGCCATAACCCTCGTAACTCAACTCTTCTAAGTTATCACTCTCGGCCGTGCCTGCGCCGCGTGCGACCGCGCGATCGATAGTATCGCGAGTCATATTAGCGGCGAGCGCCTTATCGACTGTAGCGCGCAGACTTGGATTATCTGCTACGTCGCCACCGCCTGCTTTTGCCGCAACAGTAAGCTCACGAATTATTTTCGTAAAAACCTTACCGCGCTTCGCATCCTGCCCTGCTTTTCGGTGCTTGATGTTGGCCCATTTACTATGACCTGCCATAACAGCCTAACTCCCGATCTTATGATTCTTATCTAAATTCCTTTGCACCTACTATTTATAGGTACTTTCTTTAGGGTCTACTTCATCAACTCTAAAACTGTTTCGGAGCAGCTTGCTCTCGCAATCTGATATTAAGTTCCTTGAGCTGCTTCGCTGATACATTACCAGGCGCCTGGGTCAGTGGGCACGCAGCCGACTGCGTCTTCGGAAAGGCGATAACGTCACGGATCGACGTTGCTCCAGTCATCAACATAATAAGCCTGTCCAGACCAAAGGCGATACCACCATGGGGAGGACAACCGTAACTCAGAGCTTCTAACAAGAAGCCGAACTTCTCCAGCGCTTCTTCCTCGCCGATGCCTAGCACTTCGAACACAGACTGCTGCATTTCCACCTTGTTGATACGAATCGAGCCGCCACCGAGTTCGGTGCCATTTAACACCATGTCATAGGCTCTAGAGAGCGCGGCAAGAGGGTCCGCTGCCAGCTGCTTCGCATCGCAAGATGGCGCCGTAAAAGGGTGGTGCAGTGACGTCAGACTGCCATCGCTCGCGATGTCGAACATGGGGAAATCGACAACCCATAATGGCGCCCAGCCTTCTTTGATCTGACCAAGGTCTTCTGCCACTTTGATTCGCAGCGCACCCAATGCCTCGTTCACCACTTTGGACTTGTCCGCACCGAAAAAGATGATATCCCCAGTCTGCGCTTCCAGCTTCTTCATCAATGCGTGTACGACTTCATCCGGCATGAATTTTAAGATCGGTGACTGCAGACCCTCTAAGCCTGCATCTATGTCATTCACCTTAACCCAGGCCAAACCCTTAGCGCCGTAGATGCCAACAAACTTCGTATATTCATCTATTACCTTGCGGCTAATGCTCGCTCCGGAAGGAACACGTAGCGCAGCAACACGACTCTGATCATCGTTCGCCGGGCCACTAAATACTTTAAATTCCACCTCTTTCATTAGATCCGCGATATCTACGAGTTCCAAATCGATCCTTAGATCTGGCTTGTCAGAGCCAAAACGGTGCATAGCCTCCGCATGCGTCATGCGAGGAAAAGTGCCTAGATCTGCATCTAGATGCTTCTTAAATACATCGCTGATCAGCTGCTCCATAACGGCCATAATCTGCTCTTCATCCATGAATGAAGTCTCGACATCGATCTGCGTGAACTCGGGCTGACGGTCGGCACGCAGGTCTTCGTCTCTAAAACATTTCGCTATCTGGTAGTAACGGTCCATGCCCGCCGCCATTAGAATCTGCTTAAACAGCTGCGGCGATTGTGGCAGCGCGAAAAAATTATTCGGATGCGTTCTGCTGGGCACAAGATAGTCACGAGCACCCTCGGGGGTTGCCTTAGTAAGTAGCGGGGTTTCTACATCAACGTAGCCATTACCATCCAAGAAATTACGCACAGTATTGGTTACTTTCGAACGAAATCGCAGTCTTTCCGCCATTTCTGGCCGACGTAGGTCAATGTAGCGATAGCGCAGCCGGATGTCTTCACCAACCTCAGAATGGTCGTCTAAATGTATAGGCGGTGTTTCTGCTGCATTGAGTATTTCCAGCTGCTTGCCCAGCACTTCTATCTTGCCCGTACCCATATCATTGTTAACCGTGCCTTCCGGACGCAAGCGGACGATTCCAGTTACCCTGACCACGAACTCATTACGCACACCTTCGGCAATGGCGAAGCTTTCTACGGTATCTGGGTCATAGACAACCTGAGCGATCCCTTCTCTATCTCTGACGTCGAGGAAGATAACCCCGCCGTGATCTCGGCGACGGTGAACCCATCCGCATAATTGGACTTCCTGATCCACAAATGATTCGTTTAGTTCACCGCAATAGTTACTGCGCATAGCGTTTTCCTGTTTGATACTTTCTTTATGTTGATCCGCTTTTGAAGCGGAATATCTGGTAGCGATCAGTCTAGTCGACTAGCGTTCGTTCGATTAACTAACTAGAAGCGACTTTTGACGGCGTTTTTTTGCTGTCTGTCCCCTTACTTTTCACAGCGCCCTTGTCAGCGGGCGCTTTCCCGTCTCTCTTACTCGGGGATGAGTCGGGTTTTTCTTCTGCAGATTTTTCTGAGTTGCCAGATTTTTCAGAATTGGTGCCACCTGAGGTTGCCGACTCGGATTCGGCAAGCTGCTTCTTATTGCCCGTTTTGAAGTCAGTCTCGTACCACCCACCACCTTTTAAGCGAAAGCTCGCCGCCGAAATCAGCTTGTTTAAGCCAGACTTCCCGCAAGCAGGGCAATCCCGCAATGGCTTTTCGCTCATCTTCTGCAGAGCTTCCAACTTGTGTTCACATTTCGTGCACTGGTATTCATAAATCGGCATCGAACTTATTCCTTGGACTCAAATTCCACCGCTGAGATCGATTATCGAACCCAGACCCGCGATTTAGCTTGGGCCAGAGGTGCTAAAAGCCGGCGATTATACCTTATATGGTTTTTCTCTCGCACCTATCTTTGCGTTCTCTTGACACTCTCTTCCGTGTTTTTATGCCAACCCTCATCTCTCATGGCGCCTTCCCCAAACCAGCGCTGACATATCCATGCCATTCTTGCGCCCATTTCCGAAGAAAATTCGCAGCTTTCGATAGTACCTCTCCTTCGAAGTCCGTGGCCGCAGAGCACAGTGACGCATCATTGCTAATGAGGACTGGTTCTTGATGCACCTGATTATCTTTACCCTCACCTATTTGGAGCACCAGGTAATATCCAGTCAAGATATTGATTTAGGAGCACGCCGTACCAAATCATTTCGACGAGCGAGAATCACAATAGCCGCTTCTAATCGAACAGGGCACCAATCGCTAACTTTTATAGCCAAGCAGGCGGGCCACACACTTATTGTGAGGTAACTGATTCTCAGAATTGGTCGGTTCTCGAATCTACTTTTTACGCTGAGAATTCTTAGAAAATATTCAATCAAAAAATCCTACCCATAACAAGAATAGTGCTAAAGTCGTTTGACAAAGCAAAACTTTTATGTGGCGGTTATTGCTAATTTTGTGGCATTTCTTCCACGCCATTCTATGATTTGACGCTTTAATTACCGACTATTGGTAATGGATGAAACTTGTGTGGGAAAGTTGCCATATTTACTTGCTAGCGCTATGTGAATGATTTATAAATACATCCTCTGAGAGACGAAGAAATTTTAATACTTGGCCAGAAACCAGAATTAAGCACTAAAACGAAATCTCACACTCGGAACAAGATTTAAAACAACACTAATCTAAGAACGAATTCTACTTGACTTGTAATTTAAACTGAAAGAGAGCGGGCATGGCTGTTAAAAAATCACCAAAGAAAGCTGTATCAAAATCAAAAACAAACACTGTAAAAACACGCAAAACTCCAGCTATTCAAAAGAAGTATACAAAGACTGAAATCCTAAACGAGATTTCAGAAAACACATCACTAAGCAAGAAAGAAGTTGCTGCTGTTTTAGAAGAGCTGAGTGTTCTAATTGAGCGTCACGTGAAGAAGCGCGCGGCTGGCGAATTCACTCTACCAGGTTTGCTAAAAATCAAATCTGTACAGCGTCCAGCACGTCCGGCTCGCAAAAATGTACCAAATCCTTTCCGCCCTGGCGAGATGATGGACATCCCGCGCAAGCCTGCTAGCATTCGCGTTAAGGTACTACCTCTCAAGAAGCTCAAGGAATTTGCCCTATAAGGCAGCAAAAGAGATTTCTAGATCCTGATATTGATAGGCCTAGTCCTACTAGCTACTTCTGTAGCCCAGACTCTTTAGAGAACTATAAGAAAGGCAGCCTGAAGCTGCCTTTCTTACATTTTGCGGCACACTATTTAGCAAAGTGCCATTACCCAAAATAGTCTAAGATATTCGTCATGGACCCTAATTACCTCTAACTAATTTTGAACTGGATCAGCCATGCGAGCGAGTAAATACCTAATAGCGACAGTGAAGGAGACCCCTTCGGATGCGGAGATAATTAGCCATCAACTGATGTTACGAGCGGGTCTGATCCGCAAGCTCGCCAGCGGATTGTATACATGGCTTCCACTAGGGCTGCGCGTACTTCAGAAGGTCAGTCAGATCGTCCGCGAAGAGATGAACAAATCCGACGGTATGGAAGTATCTATGCCTGTAGTTCAACCTTCACAGCTCTGGGAGGAGTCTGGGCGCTGGCAACAAATGGGCCCAGAGCTGGTGCGCTTTAAAGATCGCCACGATCGCGATTTCTGCCTAGGCCCTACTCACGAGGAGGTAATTACCGACCTCGTCCGCAATGAATACAGCAGCTATCGTCAGTTGCCGGCAAATATCTATCAGATTCAGACGAAATTCCGAGACGAGCGACGCCCGCGTTTTGGCGTTATGCGCTCACGAGAATTCATCATGAAAGATGCTTATTCCTTTCACGCGAACCAGGAATGCTTGGATGAAACCTATGCTGTCATGCATCAGACCTACTGCAATATCTTTGACCGCCTCGGCTTAAACTACCGCCCGGCGATTGCTGATTCTGGCAGTATTGGAGGCAGCACATCCCACGAATTCCACGTTCTCGCAGATAACGGTGAAGACGAAATCGTTTTTAGCAGCGAATCCGATTACGCGGCAAACATCGAACTCGCCGTCGGCACACCGCAGCCAGTCGATTATGAAGATAACGGTGAGCCTAAATTTCGCGAACTGGTAGACACTGATCAGGCGAGCACTATCGAAGAAGTAGCCGCCGCGCTGGCAATCTCGCCACAACGCATACTGAAGACACTATTTGTGCATGCCGCCAACGACGAGGGAGAGCGCACCGACAATCTCGTCGCGCTTTTGCTGCGTGGCGATCAGGAACTGAACCAAACCAAAATTTCAAAAATTAGCGGACTCGCCTCTCCTCTCGAATTTGCAGATGACGAACTGATCAAGAAAAAATTGGAATGTTCTGTAGGTTCGCTAGGGCCTGTTGGCCTATCAGATCTAGGCATACGATGTATTGCTGACAACAGCACTAGTGAGATGCACAACTTCGTCTGCGGCGCGAACAAGCCGGGCCATCACTTCATCAACGCAAACTGGGACGATGACTGCAGCCCAGATGCCATCATGGACATACGCAAGGTGCGAGAAGGCGATATCAGCCCTGACGGCAAGGGATTCTTATCTATTAAACGCGGCATCGAGGTCGGTCATATCTTTCAGTTGGGAACTAAATACAGTGAATCCATGAATGCCAAGGTGCTCGATAAGAACGGCAAGTCTGTAGTTATGCACATGGGCTGCTATGGTATCGGAGTCACTCGAGTCGTAGCTGCCTGTATCGAACAGAATCATGATGCCCATGGAATCATCTGGCCCAAAGCTATCGCACCCTTTCAGCTGGTTATCATTCTGATTGATGCACACAAATCTGAACAGATCGTCGAATTTGGAAATAGCTTGTATGAACAAGCTCAGGAGCTTGGTGCAGAAGTATTGCTGGACGACCGCGACAAGAAAACCAGCCCTGGCGTGAAGTTCGCCGATTCTGAGCTCATGGGCATTCCCCATCGTTTGGTCGTTTCACCACGGTCTCTAGCGGACGGCGTGATCGAGTACAAGAATCGCGTGGCGACAGAAAAACAACTGATCGAGACTGACGCGATCGAATCTTTCTTGCAGAAACTGTTTAGCTAGCGGCTTTATCTGGTTGCTCTCGCGTTCTTACGCAGCCGCCTGCCAAACCTGCGCCGGGATCACAGAGAAATGTCGGCGACTAGCGTATACTAGCTGGCATCGATCTGCTGCAGAAAAATCCGCATCTTTTGCAACGCCCAATAGTGGTCAAGGATAATAAGGCCATCATCGCTAGACCGCCCGAAGATGTCCTCAATCTAATTGGAGAGTAAGCAATGGATTCGCCTTATGTATTAGTGCTGTACTACAGTCGCTACGGCGCTACAGAGAAAATGGCACAACTGCTTGCTCGGGGTATCGAGCAAGTAGCAGGCATGGAAGCTAAGGTTCGCACGGTGCCCTCCGTCTCCGCTAATTCTGAGGCCACCGAGCCCGAAGTGCCCATTGAGGGAGCTATCTACTGCAGCGAAGAAGACCTGAAAAACTGCAGCGGCCTCATCATCGGCAGCCCTACACGCTTTGGCAATATGGCGGCTGCACTCAAGTACTTTCTGGATGGTACGGGCGCAATTTGGGCATCTGGCTCACTAATAGACAAACCGGTCGCCACGTTTACTTCGACCTCTTCACTGCATGGCGGGCAGGAGACCACACTATTGACCATGGCCATCCCATTGATCCATCACGGCATGGTGTTCTGCGGCATTCCCTATTCCGAAGCGGCACTCTATACAACTACTACGGGTGGAACCCCCTATGGCGCCAGCCATCTCGCTGGCACAAAGGGCAATAACCCGATTAGCGATGACGAGGCAGCGCTTTGCGCGGCATTGGGCAAACGCGTCGGCACAATCGCGCAAAAATTGGCGAGGACGAGCTAATTGGTTGGCAATGCGAAAGCGCCAAAGCAAGTGAAATGACACTACATGCTAGGCTTTTGGCGAACGACAAACTGAAAAAGTTAGGATGACTTTTCAATAAGGAAGAGTTACGCAATATGACATCACCCAACACCTTACCCTCATCCATCGAGCTTCTTCGCAAGTCGCTTCTCGCTGCCTACTATGCCTTGCTAATCTACTTCGTAGTCAGCGCGCTAATGGTGTTTGGAGAGTTTCGTCCAGCAAGCCTTGCAATCTGGCTTATACAAGTCACTCCCTTGCTCATCTTCGCGCGAGGCCTGCACTATGCGAACCTCCGAACCTATGGCTGGGTGTCATTCGTGATTCTCTTGTATTTTATGCACGGCGTTTTGATCGCATTTCAGCCGGGACAGTTCTGGCTAGGACTCGTTGAGGCCCTACTTAGCACACTGATCTTCGTGTTGCTGATATTATTTATTCGGCAGTATAGAGATCACTATCAGGTCTCTCTCTAGACTCTCTGGTTTTTACGAGCAGCACTACCATCCAAGCGTGGACTTCACCAGCGGCACCGTCAGTCTACGTTGCTGCTGCATCGAGCTATGATCCAACTCATCCAATATCTGCATCAAAGCCGACAGATTTCTCTCCGCGCGCAATAGAATAAATTCCCCTACCACATCGGGCAAGTCGAGGCCCCGCTGTCTTGCACGTAGCTGGAGAGCCGACAATTTATCTTCATCACTCAACTCGAATAGCTGAAATAACAAGCCGGACTGTAACCGCGAATGCAAATCGGGCAGCTGAGTTGTGAGTTGTTGGGCGGCCATGTGACCTGCAACGATAAGTTGAGTGCCGGTCTGGCGCATAGCGTTGAACGCAGTAAACAGTGCTCCCTCCCACTCAACATCGCCGGCAATATTTTCGATATCATCGATACATACCAAAGCAAGAGACTCTGCACCCTCTAGAATTTGTGGCGCAAACTGAGATTGATCAGCTAGTGGCACATAGATGGAGGCACGACCCTCGGCAGTGCTCTTGTTGCAAGACGCCTGCAATAAATGACTGAGCCCCGGCGAACCATTGCCCCAGATATAGAGGAAGGGTTCTTCCTCGCCCGCCGCCAGCGCGCTCACAAGAGATTGATTTACATCACTTATGAAGAAATTTTTGAATCGAGCATCGTCATCGAGACCAACGCCCAGCGTTAGCTGATCAGGATTAGAATTTGGCATTGGCTAGCGCGTCCAGCGGTAATGCAACAGCGTCGCAAAACTGCTGTCCTCTACAGTGTTGTAAATTGGCAAGAGGTCACGATCCAGCGCGATCTGTTCATATAGCTGTCGCGTGTCGCCCACTAAACTTAATTGCAATTCGATCCGTTCTCCATCTACCTCCGCCGTGGTCACTGTAGCTACCAAGCCGAGGTTTTCAACATAGTTGAGGAGCGAAGAATAGTCATTCAGATTCTTGATGCCATCGATTCGTAGGCGAACCGTATCACCGTCGATCGACTCGGGAAGAATCGCGAAATAGCCAGCTAACTGCGTGGTGATTCGATTGAGTGGATCATACAAATAGGATTTTAATTCACTATCGAAGCCATCGAATACGTCGGTTTCTTCCTGAAATCGAAACTGCCAAAGACCAACTAATTCGCCACTAGCGGTAAAATGGAGACGGCCAGCTAATATACTATCCGCTCCATAGCGCTCGCTCGCACTAGAAATGGCCGCCTCGTCGAGGTTCCAGGCGATATTTTCAGAGAGCGATTTCCTATCCTCGAAATCTAGAACGGGAAAGATGATTGGTAATCCTCGAGCTGCTGCAAAATCTTGCATCACCTTAACAATTTCCGGATTGCTACCTACCGTCAAAAACTCGCGTTCGCCCGCAGAGTTCTGCAACACCATCCAGACCAATACGCTAGGTCTATTGTCGTCCCAGACAGGAATACCGGCATCCTCGAGCAACTCATTGATAAGTGCCGCCGCGAAATTTACCGAAATTATGCGCTGCTCAGCCGTATAGAACTGCTCTTCATCAGAGTCCAGAGGCAGGGTATTATCTTCAAGAGGCAGCTGAATAGATTCACTGATATAACTGGTGGCTTCAACGTAATTTTGCGCCTGAGCGATTGCCCTCTCGATGGCCAGATTCTCCAACCAGCGCGGGTCTCCACTGACTTTCACTACCACTGCCGCAAACGCTTCCCTAAAAGCCCTATTGCGCTCGGCCTCGCCATCATTCGTGACTGGGATTTGCTGGCTATACAGCCCACTGACCTGCAGCGCTAAACTGTGCTCCCATGAAATGAGCGGCAGCGTAAGCAGCAGAAGAAAATACAGGGCGATTTGTTTTAGTTGCGCGAACATGGACGGAATAATACTGTAAATCACCCCGCAAGGGTGAATTCCAGCGTGGTTCTTTGTCTATATATTTGCCTACCCGCTTAGCTATTCGTCTAGCTATTCGTCTAGCTCTCTGCTCACCTAGCGATTTACCTGATGAGCTAGTGACAGAAGGACATTTAGTCACTGACGGGAGCACAGCATCTTGATAAAATGCGCGACTAAATAAGCGGGCCCAATCCAATCCCGACACATAGGAAATATGCGATGACATCTGGCGATGAAAACAACAAGCCCGCCTCCAACTCTAGCCCCTCTTTAAGCTACCGCGATGCAGGCGTCGATATCGATGCTGGCAACGCGCTAGTCGATGAAATCAAGGCAGTTACACGCAAGACGAATCGCCCTGAAGTTCTTTCCGAGCTAGGTGGCTTCGGCGCCATGTGTGAGATTCCCAGCGGATATCAACAACCAGTATTGGTTTCAGCAACCGATGGCGTTGGCACGAAGTTAAAACTGGCTATGGAAATGGGCAAGCACGACACAATCGGTATCGATCTCGTTGCCATGTGCGTAAACGACCTCATCGTCTGCGGTGCCGAACCGCTGTTCTTCCTAGACTACTACGCAACTGGCGGTCTCAATGTCGCAAGCGCGGTTCAGGTTGTTACAGGGATAGGCGCAGGATGCGAGCTAGCCGGCTGCGCACTTATCGGAGGTGAAACCGCCGAGATGCCAGGCATGTATTCCGGCGAAGACTATGATCTTGCCGGATTCTCTGTCGGCGTGGTTGAGAAATCCAAAATAATCGATCAATCGAAGGTTGCCGTCGGTGATACATTGATCGGGCTGCGCTCCTCTGGTCCGCATTCCAATGGCTACTCACTGATCCGTAAGATCATCGAGGTCAGCGGCGCCAGGTTGGATCAACCATTTGGCGATAGCACCCTAGGGGAAACGCTACTCGAGCCAACTAAGATTTATGTGAAGACAATCGCCGCTTTAGCAGAGTCTGTCGATATCCATGCGCTAGCCCACATAACTGGGGGAGGAATTACCGAGAATCTTCCGCGCGTATTGCCCGAAGCTGCGCAGGCACAGATACGAGCCGATGCGTGGAACCGTCCAGATATTTTTAACTGGTTACAAGAGAAAGGCGGGGTAGCGGATTCTGAAATGTTAAGAACCTTCAACTGCGGGATTGGCATGATCCTCTGTGTCTGCGCTGAACAAACCCAGTTAGCACTAGAGCTTCTTAACAAAGACTCAGATCAGGCATTTCTTCTGGGTAGTGTGGCTAGTCGCGAATGTGACGAAGACGCCTCCGTAGTCATGCTTTAGCGCTAAAAAAGCTCAAGACATGCACAACAATAATCGCTCAGTGGTAGTTCTAATTTCCGGAAACGGGAGCAATCTACAAGCTCTCATGGATTTTAGCAGCGCCGGAAACTATAGAGTCAGCGGCGTCATCTCAAACAAACACGACGCCTATGGCCTGCAGCGAGCGGAACAAAGCAATATACCAACTACGGTAGTCGACCATAAGCAGTATGCGAGTCGCGACCTATTCGACCAGGCACTAACCCAAGCCATAGATGAGTATGAGCCAGGCCTTATCGTACTAGCGGGCTTCATGCGTATTCTCGGCGCCGATTTTGTTAAGCGTTACCAGGGCAAAATCCTCAATACCCACCCTTCTCTGCTGCCAAATTATCCAGGCACTAACACACATCAGCGGGCGCTAGACGCTGGCGAGAAATTGCATGGCGTTTCGGTGCACTTTGTAACAGAAGAACTCGATGGCGGGCCGGTTATCGCTCAGGAGTCTATTGCTATCCAGTCGATTGATGATGCAGAAACGCTCGCTATGAAAATCCACGAGAAGGAACATGTTCTCTATCCCACTGTGGTCTCTTTATTTGCCGATGGTAGGTTGTCACTAGATGGAAAAAACGCCTTCCTGGATGACCAACTTCTGCCGGAAACAGGCCAGAAAATTGACGCCTCATGAACAACAAAGCGACAGCAATCCTTTTCAGTTACGCGCTCAGCAGCTTCGCTAGCTACTGCTATGCACAGAACACACCTCTGCTAGAATATGTCGCACAATACGAAGCTAGTGCTAACGGTCTGGAGGCAACAGCTACCCGCAGCCTTAACAGGACAGATGAGAACTCGTATCGCTTGAGTAATTCTTTAGAGGCCAGTATCGCAGGACAAGCTCTTGCGAATTTAGACCAAGCGAGCGAATTTATCATTGACGGCGGTCGAATCGTTCCCCTCAATTATTCCTATCAACTCAGCGGCGTAAGCAGGGCGAGTCACACCATCTTCTTTAATTGGGATGCAGAAGTAGCACTAAGCACAGAAGGCGATGAAAGTTGGCAGTTGCAGCTCAAAGAAGGAGTCATGGATCAACTCAGCTATCAGGTTGCGATAAGACAGGCTCTGATGGACAACACTGAGGACGAAACCAGTTTCTCATTCGAAATTATCGATGGCGACGCTATAGAGATTCAAGAGTATCGCTTAGTGGGCGAAGAAATTACTTCTACACCATTCGGTGAGCTAAGCACCTTAAAACTAGAACAAGTACGCGAAGCCTCCGATGAACGTGTGACAGAAATTTGGCTCGCTTTAGAGTGGGATTTTCTACTCACCCGAATAGAGCAGCTCAACAGTTCGGGTTTGCGGATTAGTTTAGAATTGAAATCGGCCAAGCTAGACGGAAATACCGTTAGGGGAAATAACTAGCGACTATACAGACGCTGATTTGTTTTTATCTGCCATATCTGGCGCTTCGGCGCCTTCTATAGAACCTTCCTCAGAACTAAGCTGTGACTCAGGTTCTTGCGGCTTCTGCAGGTTGTACTTGCGCATCTTTTCAACCAGTGTCGTTCTACCCAACTGCAGTCTATCAGCCGCCCGAGCGACTACCCCACTGCTGTCGGACAGAGCTTTCTCGATAAGGTCTTTCTCCAAATTGGAGAGATATTCTTTTAGATCGATTCCGTTCAGAGGCAACAAGCCGCTTCCCGAATCTAACGCTGCCGCGCCTCTTTGTGCCGAGCGTTTCTGAAGAGAAACCATGCTCGCATCTGCGGAGGCATCCAAGCCGATCGAGCTCAGTGGCGAAGCAGTGTTGTCATCAGGGTATTTCCTAAATTTCTCGGGCAGATCTTCAACTCCTACAATGCCATGAGGATAAAGAATTGCCATTCGCTCTACCAGGTTTGCAAGTTCCCTCACATTACCCGGCCATTCATAATTACAGAGTGAATTAATTGCAGCAGAATTAAATCGAATAGAACCGCGCTTTTCTGATTCCATAATGGTGATCAATTCATTAAGCAGCAAGGGAATATCTTCGGGCCGCTCGCGCAAGGACGGCATCTCGATAGGAAAGACATTAATTCGATAATAGAGATCTTGTCGGAATTCGCCGCGTTCAATCATCACTTCCAAGTCTTTGTGCGTTGCCGCCAAAATTCTGACATCTGCTTGCAATGTGCTCACACCGCCAACCCGTTCGAAGCTACGCTCCTGCAAGACTCTTAACAGCTTCACCTGCATGCTCAAAGGCATGTCCCCAATCTCATCGAGGAATAGCGTTCCTCCGTCTGCTAATTCGAATCGTCCAGCCCTAGATGCGATTGCACCAGTAAAGGCGCCCTTCTCATGCCCAAACAATTCACTTTCGAGAAGCTCGCGGGGAATCGCGCCGCAATTTATTGGGATGAATGGCTTCTCTGACCTGTTTGAGTTCAGATGTAGGTTTCTCGCCACCACTTCCTTCCCAGTACCTGACTCTCCCGTGATTAACACACTCACTTCTTTGCATGCGACCTGCCCCATCATATAACGCACTTTCTGCAGGGCATCGCTCTCACCTACGAGACTGCGAAACATATTGAAGTCACGCACTCCGTCGAAGTCACGAAGCCGATTGTAGTGTTCGTGAAATATTTTAGCTTTATGCAGAGCATCTAACAAAGGTTGGTAGCTTAGCTGAGCAGGCAACTGTCCGGTAATAGCGGAGTACAACTTGGGATCTAACTCTTCGGGGAGATGCTGCTCACCTACCAAGATAAAAGGCAAACCTCCTTCCCAAGAGTGCAGCTCCTGAATCAGAGGTGCCAATCCCTTTCCACTGCAATTGGCGACTATCGCTGCCGAAAACTGAGAACTATTTAGCCCGCTCTCCTGGACCTTGGTTTTCCAGGTAGCGCTAGTGAATGCCATGATCGATTCACCGAGAAATGCGAGCACCGTTCTAAGACTCTGACTCGATTCGTCATCATCATCGATTAGCAATATTTGGGCGTTCTCAATCATTATGATCGACTCGGGTCACTCAGCTATTTTCAGCAATAGAGTAATAAGCTAGATCCCGGGATTACACTACAGTGGTTTATTAGTAGCTTCCGTCCAGCGAGATAGGAGGATCAATTAGACCCGCTAGGGGAACATTAGTCAAACGTACACGACACCGCTAAAGCGCTATTTTTGAAGGAAGTGGTAGTGAAGAAAAGTAAGGTTTGGCGCGATCAAGAAAATTGGATTAAGAGAGCTTGTAGCTGAAAAACCAGATCCCTATTGAGCGTGTTCACTTGAAGAGCCGACAGTTGAGCTCCAGAAATCAAACTGACTACAATGCATATCTCTGATA
>Ga0308015_10000284_pt1 | contig 25018 bp, 22 predicted proteins | sample Neamet231_FD_203128 | JGI IMG/M metagenome (GOLD analysis project Ga0308015, IMG submission 203128) | Marine microbial communities from water near the shore, Antarctic Ocean - #231 | ecosystem: Environmental > Aquatic > Marine > Unclassified | place: Southern Ocean | collected 2014-07-28
GAACATGATAACAGTATATTAAAAGCTGAAACGCTAAAAACAGTTGGCGCAGCACAAAAAATGGGGACCGATATAACAATACTCGTGGTAGGTTTTAATTGCCAAAGTGTTGTTGATTCAGCATCAAAAGTTAATGGTGTAGGTAAAGTACTGGTTTGTGATAATGTAATTTATGAACATCAGCTTGCTGAAAATGTCAGTTTATTAGTCACTGAATTAGCTTCTGACTATGAACATATAGTAGCAACAGCATTGACCACAGGTAAAAACTTTATGCCTAGAGTGGCGGCCTTGTTAGATGTTGCCCAAATTTCTGACATTATTGGTGTTGAAAATAGTGACACGTTTATTCGTCCTATTTACGCAGGTAATGCTATTGCAACCGTTCAAAGCTTAGATAATAAGAAGGTTATTACCGTGCGTACAACGGGCTTTGATGCTGTTACTACAGAGGGTAATGCTGAAATAATTGCATTAAACACAGTAACAGATGCAGGCATATCAAGTCATATAAGTGATGAATTAACCGTATCTGAACGACCTGATTTAGGAGCTGCAGGCGTAGTTATTTCAGGTGGCCGTGGTATGCAAAATGGCGATAACTTTAAACTACTTGAAGGCATTGCCGATAAACTAGGCGGAGCTATTGGCGCATCACGTGCAGCCGTTGATGCAGGTTTTGTACCTAATGATATGCAAGTAGGACAAACAGGTAAAATTGTTGCTCCCGACTTATATATTGCTGTAGGTATTAGCGGTGCTATACAACATTTAGCAGGCATGAAAGATTCAAAAGTTATTGTCGCTATCAATAAAGACCCTGATGCACCAATCTTCCAAGTAGCTGACTACGGTATTGTTGCTGATTTATTTGATGCCCTTCCTGAATTAGAAAGTAAATTATAAATTAAATAATAAATTAAATAATGGTAACTTAAATAATGGTAACTCAAACACACTAGATTACTTTTAAGTTGTCCTTTCAAACGGTACTAAGCATAAAATAAAATTGATATAATAAACCACGCTTATGAAAATAAGACGTGGTTTTATTTTATCTGGAATTTATTCGCTAATTAAGATTAGCTGGCTTAGCTTGCTTGACTTAACATTAGTTACATAATTCATCATGATTGTTAAAAGTATTGAGTGATATATGAAAAATAATTTATCTAGTTTAAGTGATTTAGCGGCTGCTTTTGGCAAAGCACCTGTCAATATTGATAATTCATCTCCAGTAAGTGATGACTCACTTGTTTATTCCACCGACAGTGGTCGCATTAGCAAACCAAAACAAAAAAACATTACGCCTAGTGATGGTTTTGCTCGCGTTAGACGTGAAACTAAAGGAAGGAAAGGTAAAGGCGTCATTGTCATTAGTGGATTAGGGTTAGACAGTAAAGCATTAAAAGAACTCGCAACAAAACTAAAAAAAACCTGTGGTAGTGGGGGATCCGTTGTTGATGAAACCATTGAGGTTCAGGGTGATAAACGTGACGTCATTCAGCAAGTATTAGAAAAGTCTGGATTTAAAGTAAAATTTACCGGCGGCTAACCACTCGGTGATCTACCAATGTGAATAATACATAAAATAAAATACTTACAATATATTAGAGTCTGTTGATCTTTCGAGATTACTTTTACAGCAACTTGTTTGGTATTTAAACAAGGCAGAGCATGTGACGTATAGCTAGCTACGCGACCTTGCGATAACGCCGTTTAAATTTCAAACAAGTACTGCCTTTAGGTTTATTTAAATCCGTTTTAAATTGAATAAATTTTAATCCTGAAAGATCAACAGATCCTAATAATACTGACTTTATATTTGGTAGCTTTTTCTACCCGATAAAGCATGAGATAACGTATTACCATCAACATACTCTAATTCTCCTCCCACAGGAACACCATGCGCAATTCTAGAGATGTTAACATTATGCTGCTGCGCAAGCTCTGCAATAAAGTGTGCTGTAGCCTCCCCTTCTACTGTTGGGTTAGTTGCTAAGATGACCTCACTGAACTGACCTGTTGTGAATTGTTTAGCTAAAATATCTAAACCAAGATCATCCGGCCCTATGCCATCAATTGGCGATAAATGCCCCATTAATACAAAGTATCGCCCCGAAAATTCACCCGTTTGCTCAATCGCAATAACATCACCCGGCGTTTCGACAATACATAAGGTGGTTGCAATTTTTCGCTTCGGCGATTGGCAAATTTCACATAAGGTTTCTTCTGTAAAATTGCGACACTGTTCACAATGACCTATATCAGTCATCGCCTTAGCTAAGGTACTGGCGAGTTTACTACCGCCACGTCGATTACGTTCGAGTAATTGAAAGGCCATACGTTGCGCCGACTTTGCACCAACACCAGGTAAACACTTTAGTGAATCAATTAACTCTTGAACAAGTGGACTAAATTTCATAAGTAACCGTTTTAGTTAAAAGGAAAGTTTACGTTTAAAACTTGAATACATGGGTTTTAAAACTTGTGCATTTAGACAAATTAAATAACTCACAACTATTTATAGGTAATTTTAACAACTTGGTAGATAAATAGTAGTAGCTATAGATAATATACTTAAATCAAAAAAAGGCACTCAACAAATAAGCGAGTATAAGTGCGAATAACAGGCTAGTTAATAATAGTCTCTATATAATAAATAGAGACTTACTTAGGACAAAGCCTGTATTCGGATAGCTTTATTATTAATTAATTTATTATTCGGTAAGTCAGCTTCACAAGAACTAAAGATATAATATTTTTCAATATATTATGCGAATTCAGGAGTTAATAAAAATTGAAATAGTATAAAAGTGATTGACCTAAGTATTATAAACTACTAACCTTAATGTAAGCGCTTACATTAAGGTTTTATCATCTAGATTGGATTTATAATATTTTTTGTAAATAGGCACTTAAAAAATAATAATTAAATAATTGCCAACGTGAACTGGCTTAAAGAAATAGGTATATCGTTAATGAACACAAAACTTACTCTACCCGCTCAATCTAAAATGCTTTTACCTAATTTTATTTACGGTGTAGCAACAGCTTCATTTCAAATTGAAGGCGGAAAAGACTCAAGACTTCCTTGTATCTGGGATACTTTTTGCGATACTCCAGACAAAGTTGTTGATGGTTCAAATGGTGAAATAGCTTGTGACCATTACAATCTTTGGCAAGATGATATTGAACTCATAGACTCATTAGGTGTTGATGCTTACAGGCTATCGATCTCTTGGCCACGTGTTATAACTGAGTCAGGTGAATTAAACCCTAAAGGCGTGACTTACTATTTAAATATTTTAGATGCATTAAAAGCTAAAAATATTAAAGCATTTGTAACACTCTATCATTGGGACTTGCCACAGCATTTAGAAGATCAAGGAGGCTGGTTGAGTAGAGCGACCGCTTATAAATTTAGAGACTATGTCGATTTAATTTCTAAAGCCTTTGGTAATCGTGTACATGCCTATGCAACATTAAACGAACCTTTTTGTAGTGCCTTTTTAGGTTATGAAATAGGTATTCATGCGCCGGGTATTGTAGGGAAAGAGTTTGGTAAAAAAGCGGCTCATCACTTACTACTTGCACATGGTTTAGCCATGGCTGTGTTAGTTAAAAATAGTCCTGAAACATTAAACGGTATTGTGCTAAATTTTACCCCCACTTACCCTGAATCTGATTCTTCAGAAGATATACGAGCAGCAAACTTTGCTGATAATTATTTTAATCAATGGTATATAAAGCCGTTATTTGATGGTGAATATCCTGAAATATTATCACTATTACCCGTAGAAAATCACCCTGAAATACATGAAGGTGATATGCAAATAATTTCACACCCTATGGATTTTTTAGGGGTAAATTTCTATACCCGAGCGATTTATCGTGCTGATGCTGAAGAGTATTTCTTACAAGTAGATCCCCCTGAGCCCCGTACTGATATTGGCTGGGAGATATACCCTAAAGCATTCACTAATCTTTTAGTTTCTTTGAATGAAAAATATACACTACCGCCAATATACATCACTGAAAATGGTGCTGCGATGGCTGATACAATAATAGACAATAGAGTCGATGATCAAGATAGAATAAATTATTACCAAGAACATTTAAATGCGGTTAATGAGGCGATTGAACAGGGTGTACAAGTCGATGGTTACTTTGCTTGGAGCTTAATGGACAATTTTGAATGGGCTGAAGGGTACTTAAAGCGTTTCGGTATTGTATATGTTGATTACGATACGCAAATAAGAACAGTTAAGGCGAGTGGCTTAAGATATAAAGCGTTAATAACAAATAGATAAATTAAAAAAGTTCATTAGTAGGTTGCGGCAAAAACTTCAACCTATAACTTTACGACAAAAAACAATAATAAACCTTAAATCAAAACATAATAGTGATAGGCAATCAGATGACTAAAATACCTTTTTATGAAAAAGTAGGTTACGCCGTAGGTGATGCCGCCGCTAATTTAGTTTGGCGTGGCGCTTTAGCTTACTTAGCTGTTTTTTATACCGATACTTTTGGTTTAACCGCAGCGGCTGCAGCTATGTTATTTTTAGTCGTTCGTTTATCTGATGGTGTAACTGACATCATTATGGGCATGATAGCCGACAGAACAACAACTCGATGGGGTAAATTTCGTCCTTGGATATTATGGTCAACCCCCTTTTTAGCTCTGTTCATGGTACTAAGCTTTACTACCCCCGATTTAAGTTATACCGGCAAACTCGTTTACGCTTATATTACCTATATTGGCTTAACACTTGCCTACACGGTAAATAACGTACCTTACTCTGCTTTAATGGGCGTTATGACGCCTAGTGATACTGAACGTACAAGTTTATCCGGTTTTCGTTTTGCTGGGGCGTTCGCAGGCGGTTTACTCGTTATGGGTTTTTTACCTGATTTAGTTGCCTATTTTGGTAATGGAAACGATGCGATAGGTTATCAATACACCATGTATTTATTTGCCGCTATTTTAATTGGTTTAATGATAGTTACTTTCACAAGCACTAAAGAACGTGTAACACCGACTATTGATGGATCGACAGACTTAAAAACTGAACTCCTTGATTTAAGTAAAAACTTACCCTTTATCATTTTACCTTTACTCTCCATGACCTTATTCTTTTATTACCGTGACATTTATAGCGGTATATTTTTTGTCCTTGTCATGGGATCTATGTGGGTGGTAATTAAAAAATTAATTAATAATACGCCTGAAGATTTAAGTGGTACACAAAGAGATATGGTTGACTTACTAACCAATAAACCCTGGTTAATATTACTGGGTATGGGTTTTATAACCATGTTATTTAATGGCATTAAATACGGAACAATTGCCTACTACTTTAAATATCATGTAGGTAGCGAACTCATGGCCGGAAAATACTTTATTGTATTATTACTCGTTTCTATACTCGGTGCATTATCAACAAGTTACTTATCAAGTAAATTAGGAAAACGTAAATTATTTATTATTTCACTACTGTTAAGTGGTGTACTCACTGCGGCTTTTTATTGGGTGCCTAAAGGTAATATTACCGCTATTTTTGTATTAGGTGGTACTGCTGAGTTTTTTGCCGCTATTTTGCCAACACTATATTTTACTATGCTGGGTGATTCGGCTGATTACTCTGAATGGAAAAGTGGACGTCGTGCTACAGGTCTTATTTATTCTGCGGGTACTTTTGTTCAAAAAACCGGTGGTGGTTTTGCTGGCGCATTGGTATTAGTTGTACTTGCTGGTTATGGCTATGATGGTATGGATAAATCCACTATTGAAGCCTCCTTACCTGGTATGCAACTATTAATGAGTTGGATACCAGCCATCTTTGCCTTTTCTGGTGCTGCCTTAATGATTCTTTATCCATTAACCAGTAAAGATAATCAAGAAATTAGTCATGAATTAATTCAACGTAGAAAAAATTAATTATTACTTGTAAGTGGTTATTTGACACAATCACTTAAGGAAATCACTGAAAATCATTCATATTAGAGACGTGAAAGTTGTGAATACATAGGCTGAATTAAAGGCCGCCTCTCGTTAAAATATAATGAGATGTATAATTAGCTATATAGTTAGGTATGTTAAAATTTAACTGTCAACTTTTGATGTATTTACAATTAAATTGAGTAACTTAGGAATAAAATGGCGACAATATACGAAGTTTCAAAACTTGCTGGTGTCTCGTTAGCAACAGTCTCTCGCGTGATAAATAAAAACTCACGCGTAAGCGATAAAACTCGTCAAAAGGTTACCGACGCTATGGCAGTATTAGAATATAGACCAAATTCCATTGCGCAATCTCTTGCATCGAGTAGAACCAATAGTGTCGGTATATTAGTTTCAGAATTAAATGGTCCCTTCTTTGGACAGATGATGGCTGGCATCGAATCTGAATTAAGATCCGCAGGTAAACATGTCATCATTACAACGGGGCACAGTGAGGAAGAAAGGGAAAAAGAAGGTATCGAATTTCTTATTAGCCGGAACTGTGATGCTATCATTTTGCATGTTGAAGCGGTGGATGATGAATACCTTGTTAACTTATGTAAAGGGAGTACCCCGGTTTATTTAATGAGTCGATTAGTGGATGATATTAGTGAAAACTGCATCAGCTTAGATAATGAATTAGGTGGTTATTTAGCCACTCAATTGGTAATAGAACAAGGCCATTCAAATATTGCTTATATTGGAGGCCCACAATTTAAAGCGGATGCAACATGTCGTTTAGCCGGTCATAAAAGAGCCTTATCTGAGTATAACATTCCCTTTAGCAACACACTTTACTTTGAAGGTGACTTTAAAGAAACAGGCGGTAGTAACGGCTTAAGTTATTTTCTTGAGAGTAAAAAAAGCTTTACTGCACTTATTTGTGCTAATGATGAGATGGCTTCAGGGGCAATCACCTATGCTCGAGAACAAGGGTTATCTTTACCTGAAGACCTATCGGTAATAGGTTTTGATAATATTATTTTCTCACAACATACTTACCCAAAACTAACTACGATAGATAATCCTATAAACTTAATGGGGCATATGGCAGCTAAGTTAGTGTTAAAAAATACTTACAAACAAAAGAATATAGATATTACACATTCTTTTAAACCAACACTTATTGCGAGAGATTCTGTTATTAGTAAAGCCTAATACTATTGCGAAAAGAGTTACCATAAATTTAATAAGAAGTGATATAAAATGAATGATTCACACAATACCCATATAATTAATTTAGTCGCTGATATTGGCGGTACTAACATTCGATTAGCAATGACCGATAAAAATAATAATCTCAATGAAATTGAAACATATAAGTGCCAAAGCTTCCCACATTTAAGTACTGTTATTCATCAATATTTAACTGAAAAAAATTTACTTACGACTAAAATAAATGCCTGTTTAGCTATCGCTTGTCCTGTCGATGATGACGCAATATCTATGACTAATTTACCGTGGGAGTTTTCACAAAAAAAACTTAAAGAAGAACTGAAGCTAAATAGCTTAACGCTTATAAATGATTACACCGCAATAGCGATGGCTATTCCCTTATTAAATGACAATCAAAAAGTTAAAGTGGGTCAAGGGATAGCAGAAAGTAATCAACCTATAGCGGTATGTGGACCCGGAACAGGTCTTGGCGTTGCTAATTTAGTAAATATCAACAATCAATGGCATTGTTTAGGTGGCGAAGGCGGTCATACTGATTTTGCCGCTGTAGATGAACTTGATATAAAAATATTACAACAGCTAAAAATCACTAAAAAACGCGTATCGTATGAACAGCTACTTTCGGGTTATGGTATAGAACAAATATATCAAGCGTTATTAGTCATCAATGATAGACCGACCGAAAAAAATGAATTAATAAAATTATCAGCAAAAGAGATAAGTGCACAAGCATTAGCGGGTACTTGTAATATATGTGAACAAGCATTGTCTCAATTTTGTAAAATATTAGGTAGCTTTGCCGGTAATTTAGCATTAACTACGGGGTCTATTGGTGGAGTATATATTGCTGGTGGTATTGTACCAAGGTTTGTAGATTATCTTCAAAACAGTGGTTTCAGAGAAAGATTTGAAGCCAAAGGACGTATGTCTCATTTAAATGCACAAACCCCCACTTATATCATAACAGAAAGTCAGCCTGGGTTAATCGGAGCTGCTGCCTACCTTAATCAGATTTTCCAATAAAGAATAATACTCATACAAAGAATGAATAAAACAAAAAAGCTCAAGAATATCTTGAGCTTTTTATTATAAAGTAAGAGCCAGTAAAGTTTATTTTTTCAAATACTTACAAGCTTTAAATACTTATAAGCTAAAACGGCATCTTCATACCTGGGGGTAATTGCATACCACCCGTAAGAGAACCCATTTTATCTTTATTTTGCTCTTCAACACGACGTACTGCATCATTTACCGCAGCAGCAAGTAAATCTTCAATCATGTCTTTATCATCTTCCATTAGGCTCGCATCAAGCTCAACACGACGAACACTATGACTACCTGTCATAGTTACTTTCACCATACCTGCACCTGCTTCACCAACAACTTCCATGTCCGCTAACTCTTCTTGCGCTTTAGCCATTTTAGCTTGCATTTGTTGGGCTTGTTTCATTAAGTTGCCCATTCCGCCTTTCATCATGATATTCTCCAATTTAGATAAGTTGACTATTTAATATATTAATAACAATATATTACCTGAAATAAATAACGTTTTGTACGAAAATGACATGAATATCCTCTAATAGATTGAGAGCCACATTCAAGTCTTAGTAATTTAAAATGTTAACGAGGAGAAATACTCTCTTCATTCAATGTTGCCTGAAAAGTATTTTGTAAGGCTATAACCACACTATCGTCTTTTAGTAAGCTTTTAGCATATTCCAGTCGTTTATCATTTATTTGAACTTGGATTTGATAAGGGTCTGCGACTGTATCTTCAACAATATCCAATGTTACGATAATATCTCTCGATAAGAACTCACAAATATAATGTTGTAATTGTTGCTGAGCAAATTCAGTATTTAAATGTCTTGTTGCCTGATTTAATTGTAAAATTAAATGGCTATCGGTAGAATTTTCACTGATCGTCGCATGAATGGCTAATTGCCTAACACGCGCTGTAAGCTGCATTGAATCGATCATATGCGCCCATTTATCAACTTGGTTTGCTTTGGTCACTTTAGCCGGATCAATACTATCTTGATGAAAAGGTGCTTCAGGTACCGGTACTTTGGCCAAATGTTCTGTCGGTGATAACGATGGCTCTGCAATAGCTTCGGTTACATTACCTTCACTACTAAGGTTGCTTGAAGGTGGACGCGTAATTGCGTCACTCGGCTTTTTTGTTTGCTTCTCCAGCTCTTTCTTCCGGCTACGGAGCATATTTCTTGTAGCAAGCACTGAACCAACAGCGCTATTAATACTAAGCTGCCCTTCTTGGTTTTTAGGTAAATGTGACGATAAATTATGGTGATCGTTACTATTTATAATATCAGTATCTTGGGCCAATGATGTATTCTGCTGATCATTATTTTCTTCTTGGTTAACGTATTGAACTTGATCAATAATTTGTGGTGACGTAGCATGATTTAATTGATTATTTTCATTCTTATTAAGTTCTGAAGCTTGCTGCTCAATAGCAAGCATTTGTTCAGTTAACGCATTATGTTGAAAGTCATCTGCATCAATAAAAGCTTCATTATGACTAAGAGAGGTATCAGAAAGTGTTTCTGTTGCTTGCTGTGAGTCGCTAATATCATTAAAGCTCAACTCGTCAACACTAGGTTGAATAAGGTTAACCGGTTTAACGTCATTTAATTGTTCATTATCATGACTAACAGACATTGTATTTAACGGTGGCTTTTGCATAGGTTTAAAAGCAAATAACCTTAATAATGTCATGTCAAAAGCTGCTTGTTCATCTGAAGCGTAAGGTAAATCTTTGCGGCCATTCAGTGTTATTTGATAATAAAGCTGAACATCTTCAGCAGACATAGCCTGACTAAACTTTTTCAATAAAACTAATAAATCATGAGGTAGATCAAAATGTTGATCAATGATTTGAATCAAAGCAATTTGATGAAATAGCTGAATTAACTCGGCAAATAATCGGCTATAACTTGGCGCATAAGAGGCTATTTCTTGAGATAAAGCCATTAACGCTTGGCTGTCTTGTTTTAATAAAGCAATAACAAGTTGGTAAACCCAATTTTGGTCTATTCCACCAAGCATTTGCTGAATATTAGTTAAACTAATATTTCCTTGGCCTTGAGCAATAGCTTGGTCCGTTAAACTTAAGGAGTCTCGCATACTGCCGCGCGCTGCTTTAGCGAGTAATGTTAAACAACCTTTATCATGATCAACCTTTTCTTGAGATAAAATTTCAGCTAATTTATCTTCAATTTGCGAAACGGTTAACGCTTTTAAATGAAACTGTAAACAACGCGATAAAACAGTAATCGGTAATTTTTGAGGATCTGTAGTCGCTAAAATAAATTTAACATGCTCAGGGGGTTCTTCTAACGTTTTAAGTAATGCATTAAAGCTATGACGAGACAGCATGTGTACCTCATCTATAAGGTATACCTTAAATCGCCCCCTACTCGGTGCATATTGTACATTATCAAGAATTTCACGCGTGTCATCAACTTTCGTTTTAGAAGCAGCATCTATTTCTAATAGATCAACAAAGCGACCTTGGTCAATATCAATACAAGCATCGCATTCACCGCAAGGTTTGTCGGTAATACCTATTTCACAATTCAAGCTTTTAGCAAAAATTCGTGCAATAGTTGTTTTACCAACACCACGAGTACCGGTAAAAAGGTAAGCATGATGTAAACGTTTTTGAGAGAGTGCGTTTACAAGTACGTTGACTACATGCTCTTGCCCCATCAATTGCTGAAAATTCTTTGGGCGCCATTTTCTTGCTAAAACTTGATAACTCATATTAAATTCTTTTGCCCTTTTTAAACAAACTACTCGCCTTGATACTGTATCAGAGAATAAGGTGTAATATTTAGCGCAGTTAAACGCTTTTCGCCACCTAGATCAGGTAAAGAAATAACAAAACCTGCATCCTGTACTTGCGCGCCTAAACGACGAATTAATTTAGTGGTAGCCTCTATAGTCCCACCCGTTGCTAATAAGTCATCAATAATCAAAACTTTATCATCAGGGGTTAAGGCATCTTGGTGAATTTCTAAGATATCTTCGCCATATTCTAATTGGTAAGACTGGGAAAATGTATCTCGAGGTAGTTTTCCCGGCTTTCTAACTGGAATAAAGCCAATATTAAGCGCCAAGGCTAAAGGAGCACCAAAAAGGAATCCACGAGCTTCGGTACCTACAACCTTAGTAAAGCCTTTATTTTTATAAGCTTCAGTAAGCAGGTCTATCGTTAGAGAAAAGGCAGATGCATCCTCTAATAAGCTAGTGACATCACGAAACATGACACCTTTCGCTGGATAGTCAGGAATGGTCTGTATCGCATCAATAAGTTGCTGTTGTTGTTTGTTATTCATAATGTGAATAAGAAAGCTTTAATCAGCTTTCTTTAAAATTGAAAAATAGAGGGGTAAATCATAAAGCAATTTAAGTAACTTTTATAGAGCTAAAAATTACCACGATAAATATTAGGCTTTAATTTGTAATGTTTCGTAGGACATACTGGTATCGATAACCTCAGATAATACAGAAATAAATTTATCTTTAGTAAATGGTTTTTCAATAACATGATCGAAAAGTATAAATTCAGGTGATTTTACAAGTGATTTTATCCCCTGAGTAGTGATAAATATTATTTTCTTATTTTCAAGTTCAGGTGTCTTTTGAAAGTTTCTAATTAATTGTATGCCATCCATTAATGGCATTAAATGATCAATAATAAAAAGCTGATAATTTCCTATACGTGCTTTACCTAATCCATCAAGACCATTGTTTGCTGTATCTACATTATGACCGAATGAGCGAAGTAAATCGGCAAGCATACACTGTACTGATTTTGTATCGTCTACAACTAATATATCCATATAAAAATCAAATAACACTTACTACAAATTTGTGCACATTCTACCCTATAATCATCTAAGTTTATAGGGTAATGAAGATAACAAATAAGTAAGAAATAATTTCATGTAGGCAATTTTATTAAATCATTTTGACTACGTATTTATTTAGATAGTTTGAGGCGTGTACGTTTAGGCGCGGTAGTACTTTTAGGGTTGACATATATACTACTCGCGTTAGGTCTTGCCCCCTCTACCCAAGCTTCAACTACAGATTTTTTATCCGCTGAATGAGTTTTTTTATTAGCATATTGTTTTTTATCATTACTTGCTTTTGAATGGCTTTTACTCGATTGCGAATTACCTGCCGTAGGACTAGCTATTTTACTTGTTCTTTCAACATGATAGCTTTTATCAATCGCGTGTAAAAGATTGCGTAATAATTGATCTTTACATTCTCGATAGTGCTTATGATCCGTTTTACGTGAAAAAGCACTTAATTCAGGTTTACTGATTCTGAAATCTACTGTTTCTAACAATGAAATTATTTCTTCTGCTTGTAGATTTAATGCTATTTTAAGTTTAGTTAAAATAATATTATTAGATAAACGTTTTTCAGGTATCGCTTGAGGACCTGACTTTTTACCGCGTTTTTCATTGATAAAACCATTTAAAAAAGCAGCTAACTTCGTATCAAATAAAGATATAAAATCACTATCATCGTCTTTTTTTAGCCATTGACTAATTTGTTCACGGCTTACATCTTCCCCTACCGAAGCAAAGATCGCTACCATTTGTTTATCATTAAAATTAAAGGTATAGCGCAAGCGGCGTAAAATATCATTATTGTTCACGGTAACATCCAGTACATAAGCATAAGTCAGCTATTATACACACTAAGGCAATGAGCTTACATATATGTTGATGAAATACTTATTAACCGAGTATGTAATTATTTAATTAAACAGCAGAGTTTTCTAATTTAACCCGTAGATAAAAAGAGTCTCTAGCGATAAGAAAGCTAAAAAGTCTATATTACAGAGTAAGGGGTAGTCATTATTGTAACTGATGAGTACTTATTTTATGAAAAGATAATTAGAAGGTACGTGTAAAAAATTTAAACATACCTCCGTTTATTTACGTTATCAAATGAGGTAAGCAGCAACTACTTTTTACTTTCACCGCACTTACCTTCACCACATTTAGCTTTAGCTGAAGATTTTGCTTTACTTTCGCCACACTTCCCTTCACCACATTTAGCTTTAGTTGAAGATTTTGCTTTGCTTTCACCGCACTTACCTTCACCGCATTTAGCTTTAGTTGAAGATTTTGCTTTGCTTTCACCGCACTTACCTTCACCACATTTCCCATCAACTTTATCAGCAACAATAGTCACTAGTTCAGGAGTGGAAAAGGGATTAGATTCAGCGTTAGCTATATTACTAGTGAAAAAAATTAAAGCAGATAAACTTACCACTGCAGTGATTGATAATTTTTTAGCTATATTCATGTTATATCCTTTTCTTTTTACTGTTAAGTTACTTCATTATGGAAGAGGCTCAGACATTTAGCGACTAAATTTATGTGCTAACTAATACATGTCTAAAATATAATAATTTTTCATCTTAAATTTCAAGTAAAAAAAACCAGCAATTAAGCTGGTTTTTTATCGTATAACTTAATTAACTATTAACTATTAACTATTAACTAAATTCTAACCTTTTTTCTTTTAGCTGTATCAGCAATAAAGTTTTTCCAACCCTTAGCTGATTTACGAGAGCTAGGATCTTTCATTGCTTTTTGAATAGCCGCATATGCTTTTTTGTACTTTTCAAGATAGAAATATGATTCAGCAATACTCATATGAATTCGACCTTGTTTTGGTACACCAAGTTCAATAGCTTTATTCAATGCAAGAATAGCTTTAGCAAACTGCTCATCTTGCTTTAATAACATGCCCTGCTTACGATAATGTGCTGCACTCGTTGTCATTTTGGCTAATTCACCATAATAACTAGCAGCTTTATCGATATGTTGTGCAGAGTGCCATGCGTTAGCTAGTGTTTGGATACTTTTATCATCACGTTTAACTAGACCAGAAGCAATATACTTTTCTAATAATGTAGCGGCTTTGTAGGGCGCTTCAGATTGAGAGTAAAGGTTTGCCAATGTCTTAATTTGAGATTCTTTATCCAAATGACCAAGCTTATAAGCTAAATCAAGCGTTTGCGTTGCTTTATCATAGTCTTCAACTAATAAATAAAACATTGGTAGTTGAACCCACCATTGCTTACTTTCAGGAAAAACTTGTACTACAGTTTCTAAAACCTTTATTGCTTCTTTATACATTTTACGTTCATAAAAAGAAGTTATTTTCAATATATAAGGGTTTTGACTCGGTTTATTACTAAGTGCTGCAATAGCTTTATCTGCTGGTTCAATGACTTTATCTAATTGCTTCAACAAATAATACGCGTTAGCAATTTTACTATAAGTTTGACCATCATCTTCACCTGAAAAATCCATCCAAGCATAATAAGTTTTTAACGCACCTTCATAGTCATTGGTTTGCATTTGCATGTCACCCAATAACTTTAAAGATTCGCTATGATCTACTTCACTTAGTAAATCTGGCTCAATCGCTTTTTTAAGATATTCAATAGTTTTCGCATCGTTATTACCTAACGTTGCATACATTACTGCAATCATACGAGCAACATAAGCTATATCGTATGCCTTAGTCGGTTCTATATCTAATAAAAGATCTAGTGCACCTTGTATATCTTCTTCGCTATACGCATCAAAAGCTACTTGGATTTTTTTACCTACACGAGGACTAGCAAGCAATGTTTTACGCTTTTTCTTTTCTACTTTTGCTTCAGCAGCCTCTGCAACATTTACAAAGGGTGCTTGTGCTACAAGTAATGAAGCGACAACAACAAGAGAAGTCGATAATTTTTTAAGCTGTAAATTTTTAAATACTAATTTATTAAACATAACTACTAACCTCCCATTTTGAAGTCAAGCTGTACTGTTAAACCTGTTTGTCGAAGTGCTTTACCTTCTTCAACCTTCGGTTTATATTTCCACTTTCTCAATGCGCGTCTTGCTTCTTTATCAAAAACACGTTTAGGATTAGCTTCAATAACCTTAACATCTTCAACTCCACCAATCGCGTTGATAGAAAAGGATAAAATAACATAACCTTCTTTACCATCTCGAGCAGCTTGCATTGGATACTTAGGTTCAATACGAACAATCGGTGTTGCATCTCCATCGCGCCCTATACCCGCTCCAGGTGCAGATAACCCTGTAGAAGGACCTGACATTTGAACACCTGGCAGATTAAAACTTAAACCACTAGTATTATTACTAGATTCAGGCTCAGGTGCTGCTTGTTTAGGCGGCGATTTAGGCGGCGGCGGCGGCGGTGGTGGAACACGTCGGCGCTGCTCTGCTGCAGACTTTGGCGGCGTAGTATTTACTTCTACTATAATATTTTCTTGTTGCTCTTCTTTATTTCTATCTCCGCTAGAAACAAGAAAAGCCATAAAAGCAAATAAGCCAAAGGTAACTACAACGCCTAGTAGTATTGATACTAAAAAGCGAACCATATTCTTACCCCTTCGCAGCCGCGATAGAAATTCGGTCTATACCAGCCTCTTTAATTGCATCCATCACTTTAACAACAACACCATGTTTAGCATCTTTGTCAGCTTGAATGATTACAACATCAGTAGGTTGCTCAGCAAGTAATTTCTCAATTCTTGCACCAACACGTTCAATGTCTACTCGACCTTTATCTAACCAAATTTCACCGTTATCTTTAATTGCAACAAAGATATTGGCATTTTTTTGTTTCGATTGGTTAGCCGCTTTAGGTTTATTTACTTCAATACCAGCTTCTTTTACAAAAGAAGTGGTTACGATGAAGAAGATCAGCATAATAAACACGATGTCAAGCATCGGTGTCATATCAATTACTGCTTCTTCGGATTCACGAATACGTTTACGTGCCATGAAAATATCTCTCTAGTGATGAGGTAAACTGTCAACCAGTTTAGCCTTTGCTAGTTTAACTTTAGCGTCTAATCTTGAACTAAAAAACACTCCTGATAATGCAGCTACCATACCCGACATAGTCGGTATTGTTGCTTGCGATATACCAGCGGCCATTAGACGCGGATTACTAGTACCTTGTTGAGCCATAACTTCGAATACGCCAATCATACCTGTTACTGTTCCCAGTAATCCGATAAGAGGACACATTGCCACTAATGTTCTAATGGTTATCATGCGCTTTTCAAGTAACTCGTCTGCTTCGGAGATCCAAGTCTCTCTAATTCGATGTGCATACCAAGATGTTGTATCTTGTCTTGCATCCCAGCGAGAGACAATATCTTCTCTCATACCTGGGTAGACTGATGTTAAGAACCAAAAGCGTTCTATCATCAAAATCCACATCAATAAGAGTGCGAAGGCAACAACATAAAGCACATTACCACCCGTCGCAACAAAACCCCTGACAGATTCCCAAAGCTCTATCAGGAATAACATTATTTAGACCCCTTCTCTGCAATCGCAGCAATTAAACCAGCGCTTTGCTCATCTAATTTCTGTAATACCGACTTACTCTTACCCGCTACAACTGAATGAACTAGAATAAGTGGCAATGCACAAATCAAACCTAATGCAGTAGTTACAAGTGCAAGTGAGATGTTACCAGCCATAATTTTCGGATCACCAGTACCAAACAAGGTAATGGTTTGGAAAGTCATGATCATACCGATAACTGTACCTAATAGACCCATAAGAGGAGCTATAGCAGCAAACATTTTAATTAAACCTACACCACGGTCAACTTGAGGTGTTTCACGAAGAATTGCTTCATCGAGTTTTAATTCTAACGTTTCAGCATCAGCTGATTGGTTATCATAGAAAACTTTAAGTAAACGACCCAAAGGGTTATTTTCATTTGGCTTATCAAGGTTTTTCTCTTGTTTCGCAATTTTAGAGCTCATGCCACCTAAAACGATTAAACGTTCAAGCGCAATTAAACAACCAATAATTAGCAATACAGTAATCGCGTAACCAACTTCTTTACCTTCATGAAAGAATTCTTCAACAGTCTTCTTACGTGTTTCTAAAGATAAGATACCGCCACGTGAAGGATCAATATAAACCCCTGCGTAACCAGTACTTGTTTCGAAGAAATCACTTGCTGTATCAGTAATGTAACCAGCTGGTTGCTTAGGTAAAGGTTGAACTTGACCTACTTCATCGTTATAAGTTAAGTAACCTTCAGATGCAACTAAGTTAAATGTACCAAGACGAGTAATCGTTTCAGTAGAGGTAGTACCATCAAGTTTAGTTACATCAACACTAAATTTTGAGATTTTACCTGACTCAGTCATTTCAGTTTGCAAAGCAAACCATAATTCTTCAAGGTCAGCAATGCTTGGTATTTCTTTTGCGTTAGCGATGCGTCTTAGTGCTTCACCACGGTTAGAAAATGCAGGTTCTGCACTTACGATTGAAGTACTGATTTGACCTAAGGCATCAGCAGCAGCGGCACGTGAAACACCGAACATTTCGCCTAAAGTACCTGTAGCGTTATCTAATTCAACTTCTTTTTGCGATAACGTGATTTCATTAGCAGCATATTCTTTAGTTAAACGAGTATTACGCGCATTTTGGTCAGCTAAAGATTTTTTAGCTTTATTGAGCAAAGCAGTTTTATCAGCTCTTTGTGATAAAAACTCAGCTTCACGTTTTTTATCAATCTTAGCTTCTGATACACGATCATTTTTTACTTGCTTTAATAAGTCGTCTAACTGATTTGCTTGTGTTGTTGCTACAAGACCAGCTGTCATAGACGCTGCTAGCAATACAAAATTAATAACTTTTTTCATTATTTTGCTCCTGCTGCAAAGACTGGTAATTTAGTTAAATTCATTGGAAGTTGTTTACGTGCCATACGTACCGCATCTGTAATAGGCTTTAAGTAATCATCACTTAATTCTTCCCATGCACGTGCTTCATTGTTCCATAACCAAGAATGCTTAGCATCTAATGATTGTGCTACAAAAGCAACACGACCCATATGAACAAAATCAGCAGTTAGCGTACGACCGCCACCTAAATCTATTTCGCCTTGATACGCATCAAAAACAGTACCGTAACCGGCTTCTATTTCATAAGCTTCAAGTACTAAGCGAAATTGCTCAGACGTTGTAACATTTGAATCATTCATAACGGTACGAAGATTAGCAATACGTTCCATACGACGGTCAATGTTCATAGGAACATCTAAGTTGACAAACGTTTCTAAGGTGTCAATCATTTTGTACATTAACGGTACAACACCCTGCTTAAACTCATCAATGCTATCAATTTGCTTTTGCAAAGATAGAACATTAAGTTTTTGATCATCAACCATACGCTGAACATGGTCGTTATAACCAGTTAATACTTCAGCTTGATCTACTGTATTACGATACTCGGCAAGAAGGTCTTGGGTTTGTTCGTAAATCGTAGTGACTTTAGTTTGTGACTTTGCAGATTGCTTGAAGATTTTCGCTTCAGCTTTTTGAAGGTCTGTTAATGCATCAGCAGCAGCTATATTGCTACCTACTAGCGCTAGTGCGCCAACCATCGCTGTGGCGATGAGGCTTTTCTTACTTACTTTGGACATAGTTCCCAACCATTGCTATTTTAATTTTGATAACTCGAATTACAAAAAATTTGATAATCCGTTGAATACCTCAAATATAAAAGTCTGTCTTTTAAATATAACTTTTTATGAATACAACCTATCAATAATCCCAAATGACAGCGGCGCTGTCAAGGTGAGACTTTAAAAGACTGAGTTATGTGTTTTTATTAATCTATTTCTAGTGGTAAATTCACCAACAACCGATAGTTAGTTAGTAACCACCTCTAGGCATAAGTTTATAAAACTACATATTCATATAAGCGAAATTACTTAAGTTTTGATTAATTAACACCGCAACTTAAGAGACAAAATTTTTGCTTGGATATGTTTTACTAACATCTTCGTACTAAGTCAACTTTAATTAAAAATATTGATACCTAATTATACTTTTATTTGTTCTAGATTAAGATTTTAATTATTTTAGATTAAACAAAAAAACCTACTTAAAAGTAGGTTTTTAATATTTGTTAAATAATCATGTGATTATTTATTAATTTAATACTAATTAAATGATTAAAATCTAGCTGTGCCTTTAATATATAAGTATTGACCAGCTAAGTCATAAGAATAATTAATAGTATTAGAATCATCGTAATTAGACATATAAGGCGGTGTAACATCAAATAAGTTACGTACACCCGCCGATACAGTATAAGTATCATTAATGAAGTAAGTACCTTGAATATCAGTGTATACCACTGCATCAGCGACAGTATCTAATGTGTCCTCATCAGCATTAATGTCATCACCTGCAGACTGGTAACGTAGGGTTACATTCGCAGTATAATCATCGGCTGTAAAAGTAAAGCCTAAGTTGGTTCTCCACTCAGCAAAAACAGCTGGACTACCTTCCCATTGATCTGAGGCCGTCATACCAGCAGCTTCTATAGTATTACTACCTTCTGAAACGATGTAATCATACTTCATTAAATATGTTCCGTTTAAGCTAGTATTAAATTCACCGCCAGCAACGTCTATATTGTAAGAGAAGTCAAAATCTACACCTGATGTTTCAAACGTTGAAAGATTAGCATTGGTCACTAGTACACCAGAAAGTACTCCACTAACATTACGACGAGGTGATGTAGGATGTGGTGGTGTATCTAAAGGGCCGTATTGGCTACCTTTGATTAACTCACATAATGAGCTTGAGAAATCAACGCTTTTATAACATTGAGTTGCAATGTTATCTACACCAGCGGTACCAATTCCCTGTTCAATTTTAATATCAAAGTAATCAAAAGCAACTGAGAAATTTTCGATTCTTGAATAGACAATACCAACAGTTAAACTTTCAGACTCTTCTGCTTCTAAATCGGGGTTACCACCAACAACAGCATCTGATTGTGTATCCGAGTTAAAATCGGCGGGTAGACCATCTGCTGCACAGTTATCTTTCAGAGTTGTATTAGAACTTGAACCATAATTCCAACAAGGATCAGTATAACTTAACGCTGATTGCTCTTGTGGGTCTAATAACTCAGTTACACTTGGTCCTCTAAAGCCTTCAGCAAAAGTTGCACGGGTTAATAAACCTTCAACAGGTTCCCATTCAAAACCAAATTTTGTATTAGTAGCTGTATCATCTTGGTTACTGTAATCCGAAGCTCTAATTGCTGCAGTAAAAGTTAAACGCTCCGCAAAAGGTAGCCCAGCGATCACTGGTAAGTTAAATTCAGCATAAATCTCTTCAACAGAATATTCACCTTCAGTTCTTTCGCCTGCTTGGCCATAGACTTGACCTAACGCTTCCGCTCCATCAGGTTCGTTTAAGTAATACTCTGTACGACGCTCATAACCTGTAGCCCACTGAATATCGCCACCTGGTAATGTAATATCACCAAAATCACCCATTAGGTTGGCTAAAAACTGCGTAGTAGTTCCTTTCTCAACAGGAGAAAAGGTAACTGTTGCATATTCATTTTGTTCTGCCGTCATTGTGTCTTTAGCAAAAGGATTCCATAAAGCTGGACAGCTTTCATCGGTAGAACACAACTCTGGGCTGAGTAATGCTTCGGTATTCGGGCGGTTTAATTCACCTGTATTAATTTGTGCATCAACAAAACGAGAGTAATTGTATGAAACATCCCATCTCCAACCATTATCAAAATCACCTTCTAAGCCACCAACCAATCGATAATCATTGGTATCTTGTTCAAAACCACGACCACCACCTTCAGTGATGCGTCGGTTAATTGAAACATCCACACCGTAGATATTGTCAGGATGGCTTGCTGGTACTGGGGCGCTCCAAAAAGTAGCGGCAGGTGCCAGTTTTTGACTTGATTGACGATTTGAAAAACCACCTTCTGCAAATGCTCTTATAGAATCAGATATTTCATATGTAGATACCGCATTCACTGAGAATATTTTTACTGGAGTAACTAAATAACTTGTAGCTGCATAATTAAAACCATGGTCAGCAGTACTAAAAGGGACTGCTTTACCACCAAGAGTAACATAACGCCCTTCTTCAATGTCTAAACCGTTAACCTCAGGAACATTAACACGGCCGAAGTCAGAGTGTGATGAACCACCACAGTATGTTTCAGTACCTACTCCATCATCCCAAAGAGGGCATTCTGAATAAGATCTGTTGGCTTGGGTCACTTCTTCGCGGTCGGTGTAATCTATTGAGAGTACAACATTACCCTTATCATTTGAGGCCCCCGTTACAATTGAGAATTTCTTTGTATCGCCGTCGCCTTCGCCAGTTACATCATATTGTGCTGTAACTTCCATACCTTCAAAATCTTTCTTGGTAATAAAGTTAATAACACCAGCGATAGCATCTGAACCATAAACAGTCGAGGCACCATCACGAACAACTTCTACGCGTTCAATAAAACTTGTTGGGATAGCGTTTAAATCACCAGAATTAAAACGACGACCGTTAATAAGAATCAATGTACGACCCGCACCTAACCCTCTAAGTGATGCAGTAGCTTTACCTGCACTAGCATTATTAACATTAGATCCTAATTGAGCACCGTTCATTGCAGGTATTTGTTTGATGAAGCCTTCTAAAGAAGTAACGCCTGAAGCTAAAATATCTTCTGTAGTGAAAACACTCACAGGACTGGCTGTTTCAAGGTCGGTACGTTGGATACGGGAACCAGTCACTTGAATTTTTTCTACTGTTTCTACGCCTTCTGCAGCTGCAAAAGTTGGTACTGAAATTACTGCTGTGGCGCCCGCACCAAACAAAATGGCTAAACGAATCGCTTTAGCTACTTGACTATTGTTATACATGTGTACTCCCCTGATCACATTAGTGATGTGTGTTTGTTTGATTTTGTTTTCTGGAAAAACTCCAAAGCTATGCTGCTTCGTAAATCTTTATCAAGTCATATGACCAGTTCTCTCAAATATGATAATAAACGGGAATTACTGGAATCGTCAACTTTCATTGCCATACTTGTTTTTATATTTAACATATAGATACATCCACCGATATGCTATCCATAGCCATAAAAATAGATTATTGAGATATAAGCTACTGAAATTATGCATTAAAAATAATAAACCCACGAAATTTTGAGTTTTTTAAGAAAAAACATAATCGCTGTAACTACAAAAGCATAACAAACACAAATAAGTCAATTAATACAATAAGATAAGAATTAGCATTAGTATTAGAATTAGTATTGATAAAAAAGATGCTGTAAATATATAAACCATAATAAAAAACTTAAATTAACATTAAAAACAACATGTTAAATAAAACACGTTAAATAAAAAACAAGGATTTGTAAACTTATGATTCCGAGGTAATAAGTTTTGTAATCTGATAAAATGTTATTAAATGCTGCCATTTACTCAGGTTGTAAGTACAGCTTTTCTTTGAAGGTAACTTCGGTATAATTATGTATCTACGCATCAATAATTATATCGCTTAATATATGCACACTCCCCGACACGAAATAGCTATTAGCCGTTTATCAACACTTCTTGAGCACTTATCTGTGCAGGCAAAAGAAACTGACCATGTAAACAGTAAACAAAAATCTCATCGCCTGATAGAAAACAACAACCTTTTTTCTCCGCATTTATTTACGACTCAAAGTGATAAAATTCACCTATATGTAGAAGAAGTTAAAAACAGATTAAACAAGTTTTCACGTTTATATAGTTTAAGTACTGACAATGCTAATAAAACTGAATTTGCCAAATCTTCATTGCAGCAAATAGAACAGCAAATTTCAGCATTAATGAATGCGATTCAAGCAAACAAACCTATGCACCAAGCTGCTCAAGCAAGCTTTGACGCTAAAAAAAATGTTCGGATAAAATCAACAAAAGCTGCTCAGTTACAACAAAATGAAAAATATAACAAAATGACAAAGTCCGTTTTATTGTCAAGTCACCAACTCTATCAGCAGCTAAACGAACATCATGAGTTTGAAAGGAGGTTAATGGATATGATAACCGAACGAGAACAAGAACGGGTTCGTTCTAAAAGTGCGAGTAACGATAAACTTTCATTGGAAGTGCTTGCATTACATCAACGCCTTGGTCGCTGTCGTAAAGCAATATCTTCTATTGAACGAAATATAGAGTTAGCAGAAAAAAATAACCTCAGATAACAACAAGATCATCGCCTTATATATTCGCATTTTGTTTTAACTAAGGTTACTCTTTGTAATAACGTATTATTGTGTAATTAATTTTAAAGAGGTTCTATGAAAATTTCAGATGATATCCACAACTATTATGAAAAATTAGTTATGCACCACTTTGACATGGCAAAATTAGAAGAAAAATATGATAGTGATTTTATTGCTGATTTAATTTGCGTGGTCTTAAACCAACTGCCAACACGCTATATAAGACATGAAGTGGATATGGCATTTTATTTACCTCCATCAGAGCGTTTTGAGATGGAAAGTAAAGTAAAGGATGCTATAACCAAAGCTCTAAGCTTTATGGATTCAAGCACTATCAGTTGAAGCTGAGAAGAAAAATTCCCCTGAATTCAGATGATAAGTGACATATCCATTTACTTGATTTCAGGGAAATATAGTACTGAAAAATTTGTGGGGTCAAATAGAATAAGTAAAAGTTTTATTACCCCCTTGTGCTTTTGCTTTATTCAAAGCTTTATCGGCACGCACTTGTATAGAGCGAATTTCATCATCACTCTCCACCATAGTTGTAACTCCAATACTCAATGTTAATGGTATTTTATTTTTACCCGTAGAAAATAAATGTTGTTGAATAGATTCGCTAATTTTTTGTGCTAGTGACTTGGCACTTAAAATATCGCATTCAGGTAATATAATACAAAATTCTTGCTGACTTACTTTAGCTACATCACCTTTATTATACAGTTGAGCATTAATTAATTTCTCTACGTGTGTCAAAAGTGGAGCTTCTATTTGTAAACCATGTTTTTGATAAACTATTGAAAGATTGTCTATAAACACACAAATCATAGAAAGTTCACTTTGCTTTTTCTTTGCATTTTCTAACAATGATTTACCAACGATGTAATGGTTTTCGGAGTTGAGAGCATCCGTTAAAGGATCTTTATTTGCTAAATAATGTAGCTCTCTACTTTGTTTACGTAATTGCTGGCGATGTCTTTCCAATTGCTTAGTAAATGAAGCTAAACTTACTGAGTAAAAAACGAGTGCAATAATGATGGTTGCAAAGCTAAGTTCGCTATAAGTATCTGTAACATAAATCTGTATTAAAATTAATGCTATAACAGAGCCTATTGTTAAGATGTACCCTAGGAAAACCCCTCTCAACATAAAAGCATAAAAAATAGTAAGAAAAAACCATATAGCTCTAAATTCATCTATTGGAACGTTAACTACTGCTGAAATACACCCCATATAACAGAGTAATAAAAAGAGACTACAAGCAGGTAAAAAATTAATTATTCTTTTTTGTAAAGCTATAGCAATAACAAAGTTTGAGAAGGAAAATATGAAATTGAAATAACGTTGTGCTGTGCCCATATCATGAAGGCCAACAGAATCTAAAATAGCAAATAGGGCGGTAAGTGTTGCAGCAATAGCAATAATACGAAGTAATAAACCACGTTTATAAGTAGAGTCATCATCGTTTAAAACCTCAAGATTTTCCTGACCTAATGAATTAAAGATATTAGAAGTAATGCTTTTTTTTTCAGTCATAAGTACTAATTCGCTAAATTATTATTTGAATTTTTATTTATTGCGGTGAACAGTATACAACGTAATACAAAGCTCAGTTAAATTAATAATTAGTACATTTATATTTATATTAAAATCGAAAGTTATCGATAGT
>Ga0308015_10000286_pt1 | contig 24904 bp, 17 predicted proteins | sample Neamet231_FD_203128 | JGI IMG/M metagenome (GOLD analysis project Ga0308015, IMG submission 203128) | Marine microbial communities from water near the shore, Antarctic Ocean - #231 | ecosystem: Environmental > Aquatic > Marine > Unclassified | place: Southern Ocean | collected 2014-07-28
TCCTAAGTTAGGCTCTAAACCGCTTTTCAAGCTATTTTCTAGTAGAGGTTCAATTTGTAGAGTTAACTTATTATTAAGTTTTAAAGACGCAAGGAATGATTTTTTCGAACCTATTAAATCAAGTTTAAAACGACGGACATCACCTTGTGCGCTAATTAGTGTGACCTCTTTAACTGCCGACAAATCAGTCAAAAAATCAAAGGCTTGAGTGTCACTTTTTAATGAAGTAATATTATTTACTTCGATAACGAAGTCATGTTCATCGGTAGTAGATAATGCGTAAGATTGATATATTAACTCTGTTATGTCAGATAAACCTTGAGTGATTAAACCTTCTTTATCAACACCTTCGTATTGTTGAGTATACAGGGCACCTTGAGTATATACCTTCCAGTCTAGATTTTTTGGGGTATCAAGGTCTTTAGGAGTATCAATTCTTTGTTGATCACATAACAGGCCACAAGAAAAATCGTCAACTGTTATTGGAATACTTTGGCTGTTATCGTTGTCTTTATTCTCAGCATTAATTACCAAACTAGAATCTGAAACTCTCATTACAATGACTGTATCTGCAAAATAACGTGACGATGCTTGTTCTATTTTTTCAGGAAAATATCCCCAAAAATCACTCATTACAACTTGCTCGCTATCTGTTAAATCCATTAAAGGCATAACAATAGGTAAACCACGTTGTGTAGAGAAAGTATTAATACTTTCTGGGATAGTTGTGTCCGCATCATGAGCAACAATCGTGCGAGTATTTTCTTGTTCATCAATCAGCCACAATAAAACTTGGGGACGTAAACTTCCCCACAAAGGTAAGTCAGCTTGTTTAAAAACCGCATTCACTTTATTTTCATTAAAATTGACAACAATACTTAGCTCATCATCTTCACGTTGATATCGATACTGATTAACAAAGCTACTCGATTTCTTTTGGGCTTGTAATAAAACCTTGTGTTTCAACACATTTGTTTTACCACCAATTTTTAAAAATACACCTTGTAAGGCTTTCGTTATTGCCAACTCTCGTTGCGCAAGTGTTTGAGAGTCTACAACAATTGTTACTTGATATAAGTCATTTACTTCAAGGGCAATAGATTTAATGCTAACTAGTGAGAATATCAGTAAAATTGAAAAAAGTGGGTATCTAAACATATCGAAAAAAACTTAACTAAAACAGAGAAGAGTAACTTAAAAAAGTACTGTAATTATATAGTTATTATCTTATCACAGTGCTAGCAATTAACATCTGCAAATATCAATAATTTCTTTTAAAATACATTGATAATAGAAAACAAAGTAAAGATACCATTTAGCGTCTTGAGTATGAGCCTTTCCACTGTTAGAATACGCTCCATAAAATACTGTCGGTAATTTCAGAGGTTTCCCCGTGAGCGAACAAAAACAGTCGTTAAGCTATAAAGATGCAGGTGTTGATATTGATGCAGGTAATGCACTAGTCGAAAACATCAAAGGTGCGGTTAAGCGCACAACACGCCCTGAAGTTATGGGTGGCCTAGGTGGTTTTGGCTCGGTATGTCAATTACCTACCGGTTATAAAGAACCTGTATTGGTTGCTGGTACCGACGGTGTAGGTACTAAACTTCGTTTAGCTATTGATTTAGGTAAGCATGATACTGTTGGTATCGATTTAGTTGCTATGTGTGTTAATGACCTTATAGTACAAGGTGCTGAACCATTATTCTTCCTTGATTATTATGCAACAGCTAAACTTGATGTTGCTGTTGCATCATCAGTTGTTGAGGGTATTGCCGAAGGTTGTATACAATCTGGTTGTGCTCTTGTTGGTGGTGAAACGGCTGAAATGCCAGGTATGTACCACAAAGGCGATTACGATATTGCTGGTTTTTGTGTGGGCGTAGCTGAAAAGTCTCGTTTAATTGACGGTACTAACGTTGCTGCTGGCGATCAATTGATTGCACTTGGCGCTTCTGGTCCTCATTCAAATGGTTTTTCATTAATTCGTAAAGTATTAGAAGTGAACAGCACTGATACTAATGAATTACTTGAAGGCAAAAAAATTGCTGACCATTTACTTGAACCGACTAAAATTTACGTAAAGTCTGTACTTGAATTACTTAAAAATGTAGATGTTCATGCTCTTTCTCATATCACTGGTGGTGGTTTCTGGGAAAATATCCCACGTGTACTTCCTGAAACAGCACAAGCTGTAATCAAAGGTGATAGCTGGGCATGGCCAAGCATATTTAACTGGTTACAAGAAAAAGGTAACATTACGACACATGAAATGTACCGCACATTTAACTGTGGTGTAGGTATGGTTATCGTTGTTCCTGCTGATAAAGTTGCACAAAGTATTGAAGTGCTAACAGCTCATGGCGAAAATGCTTGGCACATTGGCGAAATCGCTGATAAAGCTGATGGCGAAGAGCAAGTTGTTTTTTCATAAACAACTCCACCTCTAAGCAAATGTAAAAGTATTATAAAAGGGCTATTTACTAGCCCTTTTTATTTATCTGAATTTTATAAAGTGTGTTATCACTCTTCATAAAGAAATTAGGAATAAACATGTCTACTAGAATAGTAGTTTTAATCTCTGGTGGTGGCACTAACTTACAAGCCATTATTGATGCCTGTACCGACAGTAATTTCCCCGCAGAAGTCGTTGGCGTTGTTTCAAATAAAGAAGATGTTTACGGTTTAACACGTGCTAAAGATGCTGATATAGCAGCGGTAGCACTTTCTCATAAATCATTTGATAGTCGTGAAGATTATGACCAAGCCCTGATTAAAGAAATTGATGCCTTTAATCCAGAACTTATTGTGTTAGCTGGTTTTATGCGAATTTTGACGCCAAGCTTTGTTCAACACTTTCAAGGGAAACTGTTAAACATACACCCTTCCCTTTTACCTAAATACACCGGTCTGAATACACATCAACGCGCTATTGATGCAGGTGATAAAGAGCATGGTGTTAGTGTTCATTTCGTTACTGAAGAGCTTGATGGTGGTCCCGTAATATTACAAGCTAAAGTACCTGTATTTGAAGGTGATACAATTGATGAGCTATCTGCACGGGTACACGAACAAGAACATCGAATATATCCATTAGTCGTTAAATGGTTTGCTGAAAATAGGCTTACCATGCAAGGCGGAAATGCAATATTAGATAACAACATATTATCGGCATCAGGCTATGCTAGTGAATAATAAGGTGTTAATAGCCTTGATTGATAATATATAAACTCAAAGTAAACCTTCGTTAATACTTACTCGTAAAGAATATAGTATTAGAGTAAACAATAATTACATTTTATAACTCCATAAGCTGTTAGAATAAATTAAGACTATTAGCTTTTGGATACTTTATTTACTATGCGAACTAAATTTTTATTACTCTGCTTAACCTTCTCTTTTTCAGTCGCACCTAGCCTTGCTGAAGAAAAAACTTTACCAACAGAGTCACTAAATCAAAAAATAGTATCTTCCCCTAAAGTAATCCCTGCTTATCGAGCCACGTATACATTACTTCATAAATCAGATCCTGTAGGAACAGCAATCAGAGAGCTAACTTATCTAGACGGTAACAAAGCAAGATATCATTACGAAACCGATATCAGTTGGCTAATATTTTCTGATAAACGTAGTGAAACAGCTATTGTATCAGTAGAAAACAATAAAGTGACGCCATTACGTTATGCTTATTTTCGTGAAGGTACAGGTCGTGATAAAAGTTACCAGTGGATGTATAATTTACCAGAAAAAACTGCAACCGATTTAAAAACAGATAAAGAAATAACACTCGACTTTCCTGACGGTCTATTAGATAAACTGAGTTACCATTTACAAAATCGTCTTGATTTTATTGCTAACCCAGAACAGAAACGTTTTATCTATCCCGTAATTAGTACCCGCGGTACTATCAAAAACTATGAATATCAATATGACGGAGAAGAAGAGCTTATTCTTCCTTTTGGTTTAGTTAAAGCGATACGTTTAAAGCGTGAGATCATTGAGAAAAAACGTATAACCTACGCTTGGTTTGCGCCAGAACTAAACTACTTGCTAGTAAAACTTTACCAAGTCAAAGCCGGCAGCGAGCAATTTGAAGCTCAATTAACTATGTTAGAATAGTCTCCCCTTCAAGTAAGATACTCATGGCATTATCCGTTTTTCGGAAGGATATTCTTAGTAATATACCCGTTCCACTTGAAGATGCTCGTTTCAGGAAGTTTGAGCGATTCATAATCAAGGCACATTTTTTATCAAGGGTTGTTCCCTTAAAAAGAAATATAACGCAGGGAATGATTTGTTCAGTCTTCCCCAAGGGCTGGTTTAGAAGGCTTTATGCTGCGTTATTGATTTTGAGAATACGCTACACGGATGTAGCTTACTAGATAATGCAGGAGCTTATTATCCTGAACAACCATTTTCTACAATCAATGCCTTGCCTTACCAAAAGGCGTTTCTAATTCCAGCTTAATCCTGCATCTTGAATGGTAACGGGTATAAGTAAAAAACACGTCAACATTCCTTATTTAACTCCTCATATAAATGTTATTTATATGAGCTATTTTTAGTGTCGGTACATTAATTCAAATTTATTCATACATAGTTATTATACCAATCGGATTAATTGGATTGGTATTACCTTCTATTACTAATCAAATCTTCGTAAATATTTAAATAAAATCGAACCTCGAACCCAACAGAAATACATCAACGGACTACTTCATACTCCTTCTTTATAAGAAACGATTATTAGTTTTATATTCATTTAATTGAATTACAGCCCACTGGTGTGAGTTAAATTTTTCATACCTGCGTTGATCTCAATCACACACAACTATTGCTCAATCGAGCGCCTTGTCCAGATGTGTTTTTACTTCGCACAACAGATAAAAAACTTATTACACTTTGTATTATTCAAATTAAGTGAACAATTATATGTGCAAAAAAATTACAAATAGTGCTTGAATACTCTACACAAAACGTATACTGTACATTTATACAGTATATCTATTTAGCATTATTCAACACGAGGTAGAACTATGTATTCAGTCAATACATCTAACAATATTATCGATACCAATACCTACGACAGTACTTACAGTAGTGCTCCAAGTAACATTCGTAATACGCCTCTAACTAATAAGTCGTGGTTAAAGCTAGCAAGTGTTGAAAACCACAAAGAGTTATCATCTAAATATGCTGATATATGCCACCAACATGAACAAGAAAAGAAATGGGTTCTTTTTATAAACCCTGAAGAATCATCATTAGAGCAACTAGCTAATGTTCACGGTGTAGATATTTCCAAGGTACTTTGTGTAAGTTTCAAAGGTAAAAATAAAATTAATAATCTACTTGATGAAAAGTCTGCTCACTTAGATATTGAACAAATACAAAGTGTGTTGAGTCGTGGAAATTGCTCTGCCGTTATTCTTTCAAACGCTTCATTTTCTACTGACGAAATAACGGCACTTGATAGCAGTGCACGATTAGGTGAAACTCAATGTGTATTACTTAGGAATAATAGGAAAACTCAAATCTTACTGAATAACCAACAAGTCCATTAAATAATTTCATAATCCAAACTTAATAAAGCCTTACTATTATCAGTAAGGCTTTATTAATTACCATCATCTAACGAGCTTAGCCAAAGCAACTAAAACCTATCTAACATCACTAACCCAAATTTAAAAGAGTAAACACCAACCACGTGTACAAAAAACAAACAGATAAATTAGGGGTTACCTCATAACTTCTGATATAATCTTGCGCCCGCTATTGCGGTACGATGATTTAAGAATAAGTTAACCCCAACGGGAATGGTGATATGACGTCAGTAAAACAACAAATAATTTCTAAAAAACAACCAGGATTATTTGATCATCCAAAATACTGGGCTGAGTGCTATGGCACAGCACCATTTTTACCTATGTCTAGAAAAGAAATGGACGTACTCGGTTGGGACAGTTGCGATATCATTATCGTTACAGGTGATGCCTATGTAGATCATCCAAGTTTTGGTATGGCCATTATCGGTCGTATGCTGGAATCACAAGGCTTTAGAGTGGGTATAATCTCACAACCCGCTTGGGACTCAAAAGATGCTTTCATGGAATTAGGTAAGCCTAATTTATTTTTTGGCGTTACCGCGGGTAACATGGACTCAATGATTAACCGTTACACTGCTGAGCGTAGAATGCGTCACGATGATGCTTATACCCCTAATGATGAAGGTGGTAAACGACCAGATCGCGCAGTAACAGCTTACACTCAACGTTGTAAGGAAGCATTTAAAGGCGTTCCTGTAATTATTGGCGGAATAGAAGCAAGTTTACGTCGAATTGCCCATTATGATTATTGGTCAGACAAAGTACGTCGTTCTGTTTTGTTTGATTCAAAAGCAGACTTATTAGTTTTTGGTAACGCTGAACGCCCGTTAGTTGAAATAGCGCATCGTATTGCTCGTGGAGAAGATGTTAAAACTATTACTGATGTTAGAGGCAGTGCTTTTTTAACTAATCAAGTACTCCCAGGTTGGCAAGGTATTGATTCTCGCGATATAGACAGACCGGGAAAAATTGATCCTATTCATAGTCCTTATGAAGAAATAACACCTGAGAGCTGTAGCGATAATGAAGCAAAAACAGCAGAAGATGCTATCGACAATGAAACAGCTAAAGATATAACTAAAACGGCTCAGCCTATTGTTATGGCTGATTACCGTAATAAAACATGGGACAAAAAAGCGAAGCCATGGGAAACAACGTACATTAACTTACCTACGTTTGATCAAGTGAAGGACAACAAAGTACTTTATGCCCATGCTTCACGTATTTTTCATCAAGAAGTAAACCCTACTTCTGCAAAGCCACTAGTTCAAAGCCATGGTACTCGACTAATTTGGTTAAATCCTCCTGCAAAGCCACTTTCCACTGAAGAAATGGATGGTGTTTTTGGTCTTGAATATAAACGTGTACCCCACCCTAGCTACGGTAAAGCAAAAATACCTGCTTACGATATGATCAAAACATCAATCAATATTATGCGAGGCTGTTTTGGTGGTTGTACTTTCTGTTCAATTACCGAGCATGAAGGACGTATTATTCAAAGTCGATCTCACGAATCTATAATTAATGAAATTGAAGATATTAAAGAAAAAGTTCCAGGTTTTACTGGGGTAATATCTGATCTTGGTGGTCCAACAGCCAACATGTATCAACTTAATTGTAAAAGCGAAAAGGCCGAAGCGACTTGTAGAAAACCTTCGTGTGTTTGGCCAACGATTTGTGGTCACTTAGATACCGATCATACCCCTACAATAGAATTATATCGAAAAGCGCGTAATGTAAAAGGTATTAAAAAAGTATTGATTGCTTCTGGTGTTCGTTATGACTTGGCAATTGAGCACCCAGAGTATGTTGAAGAATTAGCAACCCATCATGTTGGCGGCTATTTAAAAATTGCGCCTGAACATACTGAGCAAGGCCCGCTTGATAAAATGATGAAGCCGGGTATGGGTAGTTATGACAAATTCAAAGAAATGTTTGATCATTACTCTAAAATTGCAGGTAAAAAACAATACTTAATCCCATATTTTATCTCGGCTCATCCGGGTACCACAGACGAAGATATGGTGAATTTAGCATTATGGTTAAAACAAAATGATTTTAAGTTGGATCAAGTACAAAACTTTTATCCATCACCTTTAGCTAATGCAACAACGTTGTATCACACAGAGATAAATTCGCTTCGTAATGTTACTAGTAAAAATATTGCAAAAGATATCGGAAAAATCACTGTGCCTAAAGGTACAATTCAACGCCGTTTACATAAAGCGATATTACGCTACCATGATCCCTTGAACTGGCCACAAATTCGTCAAGCGTTGACTAAAATGGGGTTAACTAAACTTATTGGTTCTGCTCCTACTTGTCTTGTACCTAGAGAAACACGTGGGGAACAGCAGTTAAAAAATACCGGTAGACAAGGGAAGAACAACTCTCAAGGGTTTAAAACCAGTCCAGGCCAGAATAGAACTAATTCAGGGCAAGGTAATGGGAAAGGTAAAAAAACACCCACACATAAGAAAGGATTAACTCGCTTCTCTGACAATCAATTCAGTGATAGAAAAGGCGGAAAATAAGCATATAGCTTATTGTTAAATAAAATTATCTGTGAAGTAAATTAATATAGAAAAGCAGTCTATTGGTTAGCTAACCAGTAGGCTACTTTCTCGGCTAATAAAGCCGGATTAATTGGCTTAGCAATGTAATCGTTCATGCCTAAGGCTAGACATTTTTCCTGATCACCTTTCATCGTATTAGCAGTCATCGCAATTATACTCACCTTGCTCGACTGTTGATATAAGTCGTTTGTTCGAATAGCGATAGTAGCCTCATAACCATCCATCTCAGGCATTTGGCAGTCCATCAATACGAGTTTATAGGGTTCTGATAATTGTCGCTGTTGCAATAACTCTAAAGCATGTACGCCATTTTTGGCAACATCTGCTCTATGACCTATTTTACGTAATAATCCCAATGCAACTTGTTGATTAATTCTATTATCTTCGACTAATAATATTTTGACTGCTTCATTATTTACTGCTGTTTTATTTTCATTTTTAGGTACCATATTTGGAACTTCATTAGACTCTACTATTAGTTTTGTATAAATACTCTCTGGTGATTTAACCTTAGATGAAAAGGTATTCACTAATAATTGGTGCAGGGGCTTAGAAAAAATAGGTTTAGTTAATTTATGCACGTGTTCTTGCTTCATTAACGATGTTAATAGTTCACTTTTTTTAGTACTACCTTTATCCATAGGAGTAAGAAAAATTACCTTTGTTATTTTTAACTGTGGATTCTTACTCTTATTACGACTTAAAATAAGTGCATCGAAGATATCTTTAAGTAAAGTATCCTCTATCCTCTCATCAAGTAATATTACAGAAAAGTCATTATTTGCTATTTTTTCATATAATGATAATTTTACATTTTTTGTCGTATACACTTCAACGTTAAGATCCCATAACTGCATTTTTTTACTCAGTTCTTCACCACTATTTAGATTGTTGTCTATTACTAAAGCGGGTTTCTCTTGAAACTTTTTGTGCGGGTTTGTTACTTGATCAGCTTTATCTAAACTAAGATGGAAAATAAATTTACTTCCACTACCTTTCTGGCTTTCAACTTGAATGTCTCCCCCCATAAGTTGACATAATTGCTTAACAATAGTTAGCCCTAGTCCTGTTCCACCATATTCTCTGGTAGTAGAAGCGTCAACTTGAGTGAAAGCATTAAAAAGATCATTACATTTCTTTTCCGGGATACCTATTCCTGTGTCCGCAATGATTACAATTAATTTAAACTCCTTTAAACTCTTTGCTTTCATCTCAATTGAGATGTTAATTTCACCTTGCTCAGTAAACTTAATAGCATTGCTTAACAAGTTAGTCATTATTTGTTTTAACCGAGAAGGATCTCCAATGACAAATTCATCAACCACTGTAGAGCTATGTACAATGACTTCAATATCTTTCTCTTGTGCTTTAATTGCCATGGGTTGTACTGCATCAGCAATACAGTCCGGTAGGTTAAACACTATTTCCTCTATATCAAGTTTACCTGCTTCTATTTTAGAAAAATCTAATATGTCGTTTATTAAGTGCAATAAAGTTTCAGCACTCGAAGTAGCCAATTTTGAAAAGTGTAACTGTGTTTGACTTAGCTGGGTATCTGTTAATAGGGTCAGCATCCCCATAACCCCATTGATTGGTGTTCGTATTTCATGACTCATATTGGCAAGAAACTGGGATTTAGATTTATTAGCGTCTTCTGCTTTACGCTGTTGAATTTTATAATCATCTGCTAATTTTTGTAACGTTTTCTCTTTCTTAACCATATGGGTAACGTTATCAATAACTATTTGACAAAGTTTCGCTGGAGAATTTAGGGGAATTTTTTTAACGCTGATCTGCTGTTGAATTATATATTTTTCATCCCCTATAAAATTTTTTTGGTATAAGGGTAAAGGAGTAGGATTAAAGGTGTGTGACAGTCGTGCAGGTAAACCTAATGACAAAGCAGATTCGCAAGCATTGCTCAACCTTGAATCATTATATTGTGTGAAAATATTGCCTAAATACTTACCTGCTTCCTGCTTCCTGCTCTAACTGTAATCCAGAGTAATCACTTAACCATTGATTAAAAAATACGACATTTTGTGATTCATCAATGATAATAATGCCAACTGATAGTTGGTTTAAAGCAGAATATAAAATATCATTTGATAAGTTTATCATAACTAATTACCTTAAATGGTTGCCCTAGGCATCTACTTTATTAGCTATACCAAAGACAAACTTTCGTACTGACTCTTGAAATATCTCTAGTGAGGTAATATCCATAATAAATGAAATATACCCATCAATATCTTCATTTGGTAAAGAGAATTTAACTTTAATATAAAGTGACCAATCATTATCACTATTATAGGTAAATATTTTATTAATACTGCCTTGTATGAACTCTGGCATTTCGATTGATATAGATGATTGTAGAAAATTTATCACAGTCCCAAAACAGGCATTTAATATAACATTACCTATTTCAACCAAAGAGTCTTGCTCTAGCTCTGATAAATCCTCAATCGGTATTTTATTGCCAAGTAATAGACTCACTAGCTGCAGACCATTCTCTTTACTGAACATAAGTAACGCTTGTCCTTGAAAATCACCTGAAAATCGCTGGGTAACAGCACTAATTTCCATTGTAGGATCGAAGTCTAATTTTAGTTTTGCTTCTTTATTTGGCAATATTTCAATTTCAGGAATAGTTAACTCAACCGTTTGAGAAACCATTTGATTTAAAGAATTAGCCGCACGTCCAATACCTATATTGAATATTTCCGTTAAAGCATCAATTTCAAGGGGGCTTAAGTTGTCTGGCATTTAAGATTACTCGGTAGTTAAGAGTGCTACTAATTATTTAAAAAACCAGTAATAGCCTCTTCATTAATGGGTTTATTCAAAAATGTAACGCCAGCTGCTATGGCTTGCTCCCTGATTTCATTTTGAATGTTAGCTGTAAGTAGTGCGATTTTTGGGATTGTCATTCTAGTCGCTAATTCACTAATCAATTCAAGACCTGTCATACCCGGCATATTGTAATCAATAAAAGCAATATCAACTTCCATATCCGGATTAACACTATCAAGTGCTTGTTGACCGCTACCTGCCTCAATAATATTTACATCATCGACATGAGGTTCAATAATTGCTTTTATCATCATGCGTGAAACTAAGCTGTCATCTACTACTAATATTGTTTTACTCATTATGTCCTCTTATCTAACTCAACTGATAAAATCATGATTTTGCTAAAAGTTTATGCAGGGAGTTGCTATTTATCAAGCTAATCAAAAAAATAGTTTTAAAGTCATCTAAAATATACCATACACATCTATAAGCTATTTCTGTATAATCGCGCGCATTGATATATCGCCTAATGGGCATTGATAAGGACTCACTTATACTTACAGCTAATAATATTACCCAACAATTTGGCGCTAAGCCATTATTTGAAAACATCTCACAAAAATTTGGTGGCGGTAACCGCTACGGTTTAATTGGCGCAAATGGTTGTGGTAAATCTACCTTTATGAAGATTTTAGGTAATGATTTAGAGCAAACATCTGGCAATGTTAGCCTCGATACTGGCGAACGTTTGGGCAAATTACGCCAAGACCAATTCGCGTTTGAAGCTTCCAGCGTTATTGATACCGTGATTATGGGTCATACCGAACTTTGGGCGGTAAAAGAAGAACGTGATCGTATTTATGCTTTGCCAGAAATGAGCGAAGCTGATGGTATGAAAGTAGGCGATTTAGAGTCTGAATATGCTGAAATGGATGGTTACAGCGCAGAAAGTCGTGCTGGCGAACTGTTAATTGGTGTTGGTATCCCTGTTGAACAACACTACGGTTTAATGAGCGAAATAGCACCAGGTTTTAAGTTACGTATATTACTTGCACAAGCACTATTTTCAGACCCTGATATATTATTACTCGATGAGCCTACCAACAACTTAGACATTCATACTATTCAATGGTTAGAAGAAACGTTAAATGAACGTAACTCAACCATGATAATCATTTCGCATGATAGACATTTTTTAAACAGTGTTTGTACACATATGGCCGATTTAGATTACGGTGAGTTACGTGTTTTCCCTGGTAACTATGACGAATACATGTTGGCTGCTACGCAAGCAAGAGCGCGTTTATTGTCAGATAACGCTAAGAAAAAGGCTCAAATAGGTGAACTTCAAGCCTTTGTTGCTCGCTTCTCAGCTAATGCATCAAAAGCAAAACAAGCGACATCACGTGCTAAACGTATTGATAAAATTCAACTTGATGAAGTAAAACCATCAAGTCGAAGCAATCCATTTATTCGTTTTGACCAAGAGAAAAAGTTGTTTCGAAATGCGTTAGTTGTTGAAAAATTAAACAAAAGTTTCGGTGATAATAAAGTAATAAAAAACATTTCCGCGTTAATTGAAGTGGGTGAACGCATTGCTATTATCGGTGAAAATGGTATTGGTAAAACGTCCCTATTACGCACATTAATGGGTGAAGTTGCTTACGCGCAAGACTCTGGTGAGTTTACTTGGTCAGAAAATGTCAATATTGGCTACTATGCGCAAGATCATGAATACGAATTTGAAAATGACATGAACTTATTCGACTGGATGAGCCAATGGCGCCAACCAACTGATGACGAACAAGCAGTTCGTGGTTACTTAGGTCGTTTACTTTTCTCTGCTGATGATATCAAAAAATCGATTAAAGTATTATCTGGTGGTGAAAAAGGTCGTATGTTATTTGGCAAACTAATGATGCAAAACCCAAATATATTACTGCTTGATGAACCAACTAACCACATGGATATGGAATCAATTGAATCATTGAACATGGCGTTAGAGCAATACGAAGGCACGCTTTTATTCGTAAGTCATGACAGAGAGTTTGTTTCTACTATCGCCACGCGTATTATTGAATTAACCAAAGATGGCTATACTGATTTTGCCGGTACTTATGATGAGTACTTAGCCAGCCAAGCATAAATTTCAACATTTTAACGGCTATAAGCATTTCATGTTATAGCCGTATTTCTATCACTTAGACATTACCCACCTTTAAGGAATTACCTTGCTTAGTTATCGTCACGCTTTTCATGCCGGCAATTTTGCCGACGTTCTAAAACACAGTGTTTTATCACTTGTTCTAGATTATATGACACGTAAAGAAAAAGGTTTTTGCTATATAGATAGTCACTCCGGTGCTGGTATGTATCAATTAGCTGATGAATACGCACAAAAAACAGGTGAATTTAAAGACGGTATTGCTAAGATAATTAATGATGCTAATGCACCTGAAGCATTAGAGCCTTATTTATCACTTATCAATAGCCTTAACCTAACCAGTGGTCAAAATGCTGAGTTAGATGTTGAAGAAGATAGTGATGAAGAAAATGACGTAAGTGCTAACCTAGCTAAAGAGCTTGATGTTTATCCTGGCTCTCCGGGCATAGCTAAAGCTTTTGTTCGTCGTCAAGACAGTAGCCATTTATTTGAATTACACCCTACTGATTTTTCGCATCTAGAAGATTTTTGCCAACGCTGGCGTAAAGTGTTTGTTAAACAATCTGATGGCTATAAAGGTGTATTGGGACTATTACCACCGCCGAGTCGTCGTGGCGTGGTACTTATCGACCCTCCTTACGAGCTTAAAGAAGACTATCAAAAAGCGGTTAAGACTATTATTAAAGCGTATACAAAGTTTTCAACCGGTACTTATATTCTTTGGTACCCCGTTGTTAAACGAGAACTCATAGGTCAAATGAGTAATACCTTCAGTAAGAGTGAAGTTAAAAATGTACTTCAAGTAGAGTTTTGCTTAGAAGACGATACTGACGAATACGGTATGACGGGAACAGGATTATTTATCGTTAATCCCCCATGGCAGTTAACAGCGCAACTTGAAGAAATACTACCTTATATGAAAGCTAAATTAGGCAGTGATAGCAGCAGTTTCACACTTAACCAGTTAGTTGCTGAATAATTTAATCTCTGAATAAGTTAGCTAGTTATAAAACAATAAAGCCCTCTGAGTTATATAACTCAGGGGGCTTTATTTTAATATCAAAGGTTAGCTTAAGCTTATAATTAAAGACTAATAATTAAAGGCTTAGAATTAAAGTTTTAAAATTAAAAGCTTAGCTTTAACACAGAAAACCTCTATTTACCCTTGCCTACTCTTTGGACGATGAAACTCTGGTGAGTTCAATATAAAAACATCATTTACATAAAACTGCTCTGCACTACTTGCTTGCCACCAATCATTCCAAGACTCATCAATATATTGCCCATTGATTAACGCCTTATCTGGTAGCGAAGCAACTAAACTTCCCATTGACATCTGAGCACCGTAAGGGGAGCGTTTCTTAACCATTTGAGGAACTAACTTAGCGGGGTCGTCTAAGCCCATACTTCCCACCAACTCAAAAAAACTAGCAAGTGTATTATGATGAAAGTTTTTAACACGCTCACTTTTACTCTCAACATCAATAGCTTTCGCTCTTGCAGGATCTTGCGTTGCAACCCCTGTAGGACAAAGGTTAGTGTTACAATGTCTTGACTGAATACAACCAATAGCCATCATCATAGTTCTTGCTGCATTAACAATATCAGCACCCGCCGCTATTTTAGTTAACAGGTCAAAACTAGAAGCTGTTTTACCCGCTGCAATTATTTTTATTTTATCACGTAGTCCAACACCAACGAGTGCATTATTAACGATGCTAACACCTTCTAAACAAATTAAACCTAAACGATTTGTGAATTCAACAGGGGCAGCACCTGTGCCACCTTCAGCACCGTCTACTGTAATAAAATCTGGGGTTATTCCTGTTTCTAGCATAGCTTTACATATACTTAAAAATTCAGCCGGATTACCGATACATAATTTAAAGCCGATAGGTTTACCACCACTTAAATTGCGTAACTGTTCAACAAAAGCTAATAAGTCTTTTGGCGATGTACACTCAGGATTTACTGCTGGGGAAATACAATCTTTATCTTTTGATATATGTCTTATACGGGCTATTTCATCAGTGATTTTCGCTTTAGGGAGTACACCACCATGTCCTGGTTTTGCCCCCTGGCTTAACTTTATTTCTATCATTTTAATCTGTGGTAAGTTTGCTGTTTCTTCAAAGGTGACAGGGTTAAAACGCCCTTCTTCATCACGACAACCAAAAAGCCCAGTACCTAACTGCCAGACTATATCGCCACCATGTTTTAAGTGATAAGGGCTTGCAGCGCCTTCACCAGTATTATGATAACAACCTGCTTTTTTCGCACCTAAATTGAGGGCTTCAATGGCATTAGTGCTTAATGAACCAAAACTCATTGCTGAAATATTTAAATATGACGCTGAATAAGGTTGTTTACAGCTATCACCACCAATAACGACACGTTTAACACTGTCTTTAATATGTGCCGGTGATAATGAGTGCCATAAGCTTAAATAATTATCTTCAACAAGGTTACGCTGAGTCCCAAAAGCAATAGTATCACGCTCATTTTTAGCGCGCCTGTAAACTAACGTGCGTTGTTCTCTATTAAAAGGCATTTCTTCCGTATCATTCGCAATAAAATATTGTTGAATTTCAACACGGAAAGATTCCAGAAAATAACGTGCATACGCCAGAACAGGATAAAGGCGGTTTAAACTATGGCGGCTATAAAATACGTCATGTATCCCAATAATGCTATAGAGCAAACTCGCACCTAACAAAACCAAACTAAGAGCACTTTGGCTGTGCATAAAGAAGTAACCCGCTAAAAAATTGCCTACGATGACAATTAACCAGAGAATTTTTTGCATGATGGTCATTAAAATTCCTATAGATTTATTATATTATTCAGATAGATGTATTGAAAGGTGATAAGTACATAACTTATCATTTTATGGGTTTACTGCATAGGGAGTTAACGATAGATTCACCTCTCCATTAATCAATAGTTTAAAGTTTATACGAAATTATTATTGCTCTCGGTTCCCTAGTGATACTTACAGTGTAAGACACGAAAAAATTATATATAGCATTAATAATATGTTATATAAGTATATTAAAAATAGGAACATTAATGATAACTAATTAAGACTTAGCCTATAAAGTTTCAATAGGTGTATAAAGCTAAATACCAATAAAATTTACATAAAGGATTAATAAACGACATGAAGTTTTTTTATAAAACACTCTTGATTATGATCGTCATACTTTCACAGGGTTGTGATGATGAATTAGAAGAAATAGCTAGTGAAGATAACACTAAAATGAGTGTTACTGGTACTATCACTTTTTATGACGCTGTTGATATTAATGATATATCACTCATTAATGTTAAACTTATTGATTATTCAATTGCTGATAGAGAAGCCGTTGTTATCAACTCTGTTGAATTTGAACCTGATACTACTGCCGATAATTCATTCAACATTACTTTTGATGAAAGCCAAATTAATCCAAGTAACCTATATGCTGTTAGCGCAACTGCTTACCAACTGAATTCAAGTAATGATCTCATTCTTACTCATTCAACAATGGAGACCTATTCGGTAATAACCAATGGATTTACCCATCAAGTTGATATCAACCTAAGCAGTGTTAGTATTGAACAGCATACTTTAGTTTACCGTAATAATGATTCTATCCAATGTGAGTACGATGGTGTAACTGAAATTGAGTCTGCAAAAAAATTAACAGACTTGGGTATTAATGTTCACGACTCGTCTTGCGGTTACCTCTCCGATATATCGGTAGCGGCACTATGTGGGCTAGGTAATATCGATATCAACATTCATTCTATCGATTCAATAAAGCTCAAAGAGGCTGAAACAATTGGCTTCATGCCAGTGATGAATGTCGATACTAGCGAAAAAACAAATTATGTCGAGGTTGACTGTAAAGATTCAACGGTACAGTCAAAGACTAAATTGATGGAATTACCTCCTTATAAAAAAATATGTACGGGAGTAATTGACACCCTGTGTTTAGTTCAAATCAATCAAGATCCTAACGATCCAAATACAAGCGATAAAGAAACTATTTATAGCCCCTTTTATAGCTCCATTGCTGGTTTTGATTTTGTTTGGGGGCATTCCTATAAGCTTTCAGTCTATTTAACAGATATTGAAAACCCGCCAGCAGACGGTTCAAGTATTAAATATGACCTTAAAAGTATTATACAGGATGTGGAAGATGTAGTTGGTACAGACTACGAATATTCTTTTGTTGAAATAACCGACTTTACCTTTACAGAAAGAACAGATGTTTATTATTTTTATCAACAACCTTTCCAATGTGCAGAAGATATAGACTGTAGCGCTTTAGTAAAACTAAATAAGAGTTCTGTTAGTCTCACTTTTGAATATATGGGCGACGGTAATATCATGCTTGTCAGTTGGCAAGCTCTGCCACAAAATGAATTCTCTGCCACAACTAACCTTTCGGATTTTAATTTAAACGATAGCTATATTTACTGGGAAATAAGAAGAGGTAATATGTCGCACCAAGATGCATCAGAAGACACAGTAATAATACAATATGATGCACAGATATATGACACTCTAACACCTGAACAATTAACTTTATTATCCGCAGCAGACACTGACAGTGGATTTGAATATAATTGCCAGCCAGGAATTTGCCCTTTATATGCTGTAGCATTATTAGAAAATACTTCTGTTATTATTGATTCAAAAAGTGAAGTTCTTAATTTTTTAGGTGAAATAGATACACCTGCTGAATTAAAGTGGCTTTTATCCATAGGCTCTGGTGCTAGATCTACCACTTTTTATGAAACTAATGATCTCGGTTACCTAGCAATTCACGTTATCAATGATTTATGTGGCACAAGTACAACACAATTAGTTCAAGTTTATGTTAGTGGTACTGTCGAAGTAATTAAAACACTTGCCGTTGAAAAGTTCGAATGGTGTGTGTAAAAAGTAGTTTTATCCTCAATCTAGCCGACTTTTTAGGGTCCTAAATATAAATTTAACCGATATAAAAAAAGCAACTCACGTTGCTTTTTTTATATCGTAATGCTGTAAGCGTTATACTACACAGTTAATCTTGTTCTTTCTTAGTACTATCTTCAATTTCTTCAGCTGTTAGCGTTTTTTTACGTTTAATAATTTTCATTGCGCCAGCATCTTCTATATCAAGGAAAGTTTTCTTAATCACTTTTCTTGGTTTATTCTCAAGTATTCTTGTGCCTTTATTAACATCAGCCTTCACTTTAACAACTTTAGCTTTTTTCGGTTTTAAGCCTTTAAACTTAACCTTAATACCGTCAACTTTACTAAAGCTGATTGTTTGCTGTAAAAACGCTTCAACATTTTTAAAACTTAACCAGTCATTAGGACCTACTAATGAAATAGCATCACCTTTTGTGCCTGCACGACCTGTTCGGCCAATACGGTGAACAAATTCTTCAGTATGCTTAGGCATATCAAAGTTAATAACGTGCGATACATTAATTAAATCTAAGCCACGAGAGGCCAAATCAGTCGTTACTAATATTTTATGTTTACCTTTGGCAAAGCTGTCCATAATTTGATTACGTTGGCCTTGGTTTAACTCACCACTTAAGGCAACAGCATTTAAGTCTTGCTCGGTTAATACGTTAGCTAAACGTTCAGTATCACTTCGCGTTGCCGTAAAAATAATGATTTGTTGCGACTTTTCAGTGGCTAAGAAATGCTGTAATAACACTTCTTTTTGAGTCAGGTTATCAGCTAAAAAGAAACGTTTAGTTATATCTTCATGTTCAGTATGAGCAGACGCTATAGCAATACGTTTAGGTTTTTTCAATAACTCTTTTGCAAAGTCATTAACTTGTGCGTGATCTAATGTTGCTGAAAACAATAACGTTTGACGTTTACGGTGATCAGCTGCATTATTTATTTGGGTAAGCTCTTTAGAAAAACCTAAATCAAGCATTCTGTCTGCTTCATCTAAAATAAGTAACTCTAACCCATTTAAATAAAAGTGACCTTGCTTTAAATGATCAGCTAACCGACCTGGTGTCGCTACAATAAACTCAGGCTCTTTCTGCAATACTTTAACTTGGTCGTTAAAGTTTTCACCACCTAAAATCAAAACCGCTTTAAATTGGGTATTCGCCGTAAACAAACGTAATTGACTAAAAACTTGTTTAGCCAATTCACGTGTTGGCGTTAAAATTACCACACGTGGATCGCGTTTTGACAAAGCACGATTTTTACTTAAGCGCTGAATTGCCGGAATAACAAACGCTAGCGTTTTACCCGAACCAGTTTTAGACGAAGCAATTAAATCATGCCCCGCCATTGCTGCAGGAATAGCCTGTTGCTGAATTTGTGTTGGCTCGCTAAAACCAAGATGTTGAACAGTACTCATTAGAGCAGTGTCTAAACCAAAATCACTAAATTGCACTAAGCATTCTCCTACATTTATTTAAAGTGAATAAATCACTGTTTATACTATTCAAGAAGGTTGTCATTAACCGGCTGCAATTCTTGCTTCTAAAACCACTAACGCTTGATCAATTCTTTCTAATACTTTGCTTTGATCTAACAAGGCTAAGGTAATATCAAGTGATGGTGAGTTACCGCCACCAGTAGCCGCAACGCGTAATGGCATACCTACTTTACCCATACCTAACTCTAATTCTATTGCGGTATCATTAATAGCAGCATGAATAGGCTCAGGTGACCAATCAGTTAAAGCAGCTAGTTTTTGTTTAACTAACATCATTGGCTCTTTAACCACTGGGCGTAAATGTTTTTTAACCGCTTTAGCATCAAGCTCTGTGAAATCTTCATAAAAATAGCGTGAGATGTCAGCCATTTCTTTTAACGTTTTAACGCGATCAGCTTGAATTTTAACAATTTCAGCTAATGCTGGACCATTTGTCGTATTAATACCTTGGTCAGCCATGTGCCATGCAAGATGCTTAGCAACATACTCAGGATCCATCGTTTTCATGTAATGCTGATTTACCCAAATTAACTTGTCAGTATTAAAACCAGAAGCAGCACGGTTACAATCTTTTAAATCAAATAATTCAATCATTTCTTCACGAGAGAATATTTCTTTATCGCCATGAGACCAACCTAAACGTACTAAGTAGTTTAGTAAAGCTTCAGGTAAATAACCGTCATCGCGATACTGCATAACACCAACAGCGCCATGACGTTTAGATAAACGTTTACCGTCATCACCTAAAATCATAGGGATATGCGCATATTCAGGAATTTCAGCACCTAATGCGTGAAGAATATTAATTTGCTTTGGCGTATTACTAATATGGTCATCACCACGAACTACGTGTGATACTTTCATATCCCAGTCATCAACCACAACCGTTAAGTTATATGTTGGTGTACCATCAGTACGAGCCAAAATTAAATCGTCTAACTGGTCATTACTAATAGTAATATCACCTTTAACCATATCTTTAATGACAACGTCACCGCCAATAGGGTTTTTAAAGCGAATAACAAACGGTTGGTCTGTTGGGTGATCTGTACGGTCACGCCATAAACCATTGTATTTTTCTATGCCGCCTGCTGCTTTGGCTGCTTCACGCATTACGTCAACTTCTTCAGATGTACTGTAACAACGGTATGCATTACCAGACGCAAGAAGCTGGTCAATAACTTCTTTATAACGATCAAAACGTTCAGTTTGAAAATATGGACCATGAGTCCATTTTAAATCTAACCAGTTCATACCATCCATAATCGCATCAACTGATGCTTGGGTAGAACGTTCTAAGTCGGTATCTTCAATACGAAGAATAAAGTCACCGCCATTTTTCTGGGCATATAACCAGCTATATAGGGCAGTACGAGCACCACCAACATGTAAATAACCTGTTGGGCTTGGAGCAAAACGTGTTGTTAAAGTCATAAGAATCTCTAAAGGTGTCACTAACAGCGCCTATTTAGCGGTATTAGGAGTATGAATCACAAAATTATCGGCATTTTAACACTGAGCCTAAGTTAATTCATCTCTTTGATGTCACTTTGGGGTAATTAAATACTTATAAGCATTTGGCAGACTCAAGTGTAATTAAGTCGCTTGATTGCTTATACGATATTTTTTGTATGAAGGGAGAATAAATGAAAACAAGAGTAGGCTAAAAAGTATCTTAGCCTTAAATAAAAAATAGCTAATACACAAAAGGTGTATTAGCTATTGGGCTTAACGTTCGGATAACTTAAATTAGCTTATTTTAAGTCAAAGCGATCAAGTTGCATAACTTTAGTCCAGGCTTCAACAAAGTCATTTACAAACTTTTTATCTGCATCATCTGAGGCATAAACTTCTGCAATAGCTCTTAATTCCGAGCTAGAACCAAAGATAAGATCAACCGGTGTTGCTTGCCATTTAGCTTTTCCTGAAGCGCGATCATGGCCTACGTAGACACCTTCTGTAGATTTATCTTTACTCCATACTGTAGACATATCTAATAAATTAACAAAGAAATCATTCGTTAATACACCCGGCTTATCAGTAAATATACCATAAGCAGAACCATCATAGTTCGCATCTAAAGCACGCATTCCACCAACAAGTACGGTCATTTCAGGAACATTCAAACCAAGAGAGTTTGCTTTATCTACTAACATCTCAGTTGGTGACATATAACTTTCGTCCGTATAAAAATTACGGAAACCGTCAGCGTTTGGTTTTAAATAATTAAATGATTTAATATCAGTTTGAGCTTGGCTAGCATCGGCACGACCCGCAATAAAAGGGACTGTAACCTTAGTGCCGGCTTTTTTCGCTGCATCTTCAATAGCTGCTGCACCACCTAGAACGATTAAGTCAGCTAATGATACCTGTCTCTTAGACGATTTTTTGTTGTACTTAGTTTGAATCGCTTCAAGTTTAGCTAAAACCTTGTTTAACGCTTTCGGGTTATTAACTTCCCAGCCATTTTGTGGTGCAAGTTGAATACGAGCACCATTGGCACCACCACGCATATCAGTAACACGATGACTCGCGGCTGATGCCCAAGCAGCTCTGACTAGTTCAGACGTGGTTAAACCAGACTTAAGGATTATTTTTTTAAGTTTACTAATATCTTTTTTAGTGACTAGCTTGTATTCCACCGCTGGAAGAGGATCTTGCCATGATAGTACTTCACTCGGTACTTCTGCACCAACATACCTTGCACGTGGCCCCATATCTCGATGTGTTAACTTAAACCAAGCTTTAGCAAAGGCTAAATCAAATACAGCGGGATCTTTTCTAAAACGTTCAACAATTTTACGAAAAGCAGGATCTTCTTTTAAAGCAATATCTGTAGTAAACATAATAGGCGCATTACGTTTATTGGGAATATGTGCATCAGGAACTAAATTGGCAGCAGCTTTACTGTTTGGTACCCATTGCTTAGCACCTGCAGGGCTTTTAGTTAATACCCAAGTAAAGTTCATTAAGTTATCTAAGTAATTAGATGACCATTGAGTCGGTGTAACCGTCCAAGCCCCTTCTAAACCACTTGTTATTGTATCAGCGCCAACACCGGTACCACATTTGTTTTTCCAGCCTAAACCTTGTTCTTCAATATTTGATATTGCCGGCTCAACACCAACACATTCGCTTGGCTTTTTGGCGCCATGTGCTTTACCTAACGTATGACCACCTGCAAGTAATGCTACAATTTCTTCATCATTCATTGCCATACGGCCAAATGACATTCTGATATCTTTAGCGGCTAAAAGCGGATCAGGCTTACCGTGAGGTCCTTCAGGGTTAACATAAATCAGCCCCATTTCAACCGCTGCCAGTGGCCCCTTTAACTTACCTTTTTTATCTCGACGTTTGTCTGCTAACATCAGCTTTTCTGGACCCCAATAAACTAAATCTGGTTCCCAATCATCTGCTCTACCACCCGCAAAACCAAAGGTTTTAAAGCCCATAGATTCAAGCGCTACATTACCTGAAAGCACCATTAAGTCAGCCCAAGAAATTTGACGACCATACTTTTGCTTTACTGGCCATAATAACCGACGTGCTTTATCTAAATTAGCATTATCAGGCCAGCTGTTAAGTGGGTCAAAACGTTGTTGTCCACCTGAAGCACCACCACGACCATCGTGTACACGGTAAACGCCTGCACTATGCCATGCCATACGAATCATTAATGGACCATAATGTCCCCAATCGGCAGGCCACCAAGTTTTTGAATCAGTAAGCGTGGTTTGAATATCTTTTTTAAGTTGAGTTAAATCAATATTTGCAAATTCTTTGGCGTAGTTAAATTTATCGCCATAAGGGTTTGATTCTGCGCCATGCTGACGTAATGGGCTTAGGCTTAATTGCTCTGGCCACCAAAATTGATTTGTTTTAGCTTCACTCGCAGCGAATGCACTTGAAGACATTGCTATCGAAGAGAGAGCAACGGTGATTGCTGCAGCAACGGTAATTGTTCTTTTAAGCATTGTATTTTCCTAATTAGGTTATCTTTATTGAAATTCCAACTCAGTATAGGAACAAGCTATGTTTTTTTACAATGGATTAACTAGAAGATAACCTCCTGTTTTTTTAATGATTGATTATTAAAAGTAGGATTTAGATCACGTATTAAAGAATATACGAAGGTTAACCTTCGTATATAAATTATATAAAAAAAACAACCTATTAACTGATAAAACAGTGCTTAATTTAATAGAATTGATTAAAATCATTTTAAGTTCAATAAAATAGTTCATTATATATGATTTCACTAAAACAATTACACTATGCATTGGCAATTGAAAAAACCTTACACTTTAAAAAAGCTGCAGATGCTTGCAACGTATCACAATCAGCATTAAGTAGTGCTATTAATGAGCTAGAGAAACAACTCGGCCTCACTATATTTGAACGTAATAACAAACAAGTATTCGTTTCAAGTAAAGGACAATTAATACTCGATAAAGCCAAAAAAATAAAATTTGAAGTAGATCAATTATTAGAAATATCTCAATTAGATAAATCGCCTTTTTCTACGTCAATGGCAATAGGCGTCATACCCACTATTGGGCCTTATTTATTACCTAAAGTATTACCTGAAGTAAGAAAACAATACCCTAATTTCAAGTTGAAAATTCAAGAAGAGCAATCACATATATTAATTGAAAAGGTTAAAAGCGGGGAGCTTGATGCCGCGATACTTGCCCTCCCTTACCCTGTTGAAGGCTTAATAAGTTTTACTTTTTGGCAAGAAGATTTTTACTGGGTAAGCCATAAAGATGAATGTCCAAGTAAAAGGCAAGAAATTACTACCGAAGAGTTAGAAACACAGAAGTTAATGCTATTAAAAGACGGGCATTGTTTAAAAGAGCATGCATTAGCGGCCTGTCGTTTAAAAAGCCAACAACAAAATACTGACTTTGATACCGCCAGTTTACATACCTTAATTCAAATGGTGGCAGGTAAATTAGGCTCTACTATTGTGCCTAGCATGGCATTAGATCAACTTATTTATAATGAATCGGAGCTAAGAGCGGTACATTTAAATGAGCCTGGTCCCCATAGAACAATTGCTTTTTTAATAAGACCTAACTATGTCAGAACGGATGAATTAACACTTCTAATTAATATATTCACTCAGCAACTTACCCTTAAATGTGTTTAATGATTAAAGGGATTTATGTCGAAAATGCTAGGTGCTAGGTGCTATCAATAAACGATACGTTACTTGATAAAGTATATAAGAAATCACTTGGATTGAGCTGTATTCAATAAATAATTATAATTTTTTTATTGAATTAAAACTTTATGATCAGTAGTTTT